>SKEM01000108.1_pt1 | contig 63450 bp, 70 predicted proteins | sample 4826731 | NCBI WGS metagenome assembly SKEM01 (sample SAMN11008809, study PRJNA524170) | human gut metagenome | biome: Human fecal sample; material: Feces; isolation source: fecal sample from pouch patient p37 | host: Homo sapiens | place: Israel: Tel-Aviv | collected 2015-07-27 | reverse complement strand
TATTTTTATAAATTAAAACCTTATATATCAAGAGAAAAAAACAATAGGATAACAGCTTTTTTAGTTTATAAAAGAGACAAAAAATTCTTTTGTCTTTTTTTGCAGGAAAACTTTAATTAGGAGGAGCTATGTTTGAAGAAATTTTATCAGTTAGCAGTAGGAATTGGTTTGCTAAGCGTGCTAGTAGGGGGCGGAAACAAAGAAATAAAACAAACACAATCAACGCAAGAAACTACCAAAACAAGTTCAACTAAAATTAGTGAAAGTTTAAGTACGAATGAAACATTTACGTCTATTGAAGAGAAACAAAGTAATGGTGCAATCTCTAAAGATTTATCTAAAAATTGGTATGATAATCAAATACAAATAGATAACCAAGTATTGACTATCCTATAGAATTAAAAATTTGAACAAGTTAGGTTTTGAATTGAAATATTCAGATCCTTACGTATTAAACCCAAAAGATTCAGTTGCAGGGACACATTTAACAAATAAAAAAGGTAATACTATTTCTGGGACGTATTCAAATTTAACTGATAAAACAATTGATATTAAAGAGTCAAGTATGACATCTATTAATATAACGGATACTACAAATAAAGATTTAACAGTTTTCTTTCCGGGTGGTTTAACATGGGGGACTACTATCGAGAAGGTAAAGGAGATGTATGGAGAGCCCAAAGATGAATACACTGGAGATAGTGGTTTTGCAATTTTAACGTACCAAGAGGATACAGATCATTATGCAAAATTAACATTCTCAAATGGAAAACTAAAAGGGTATGAATTATATATCTAATCTTCAGATAGAGAATTGATTTATAAAGAAGGGGATGATTTTATGAAAAAAAGTATTGTTTTAAGTACAATAGTATTATTTTCTAGCCAGATACTTTTGCCAACTGTAGCTATAGCAGAAACTAATCAGCAAAATACGACTGATAGTAATAATCAAAATCAAGTAATGATACCTACCGATTCTTCTCAAGTAGAAGATGAAAATACTGTTTCAAGTGAAAAAGATAATAATATTTCAGAGGAAAGTTCTAAACATAATTCAGTAGTAACTCCTAGTGAAAATAATAAAACAGATCATTCTATATCTCTTGAAGAAAATACAAGTATTTCTAATGATACAACAGATAAAATTGTGAAAAATGAAGATGAAGACAGTAAAGTCGACAATTCTTTTAGTAATAATGAAGAGTTAAAATCTACTCAGGGAATTTCTCTGGGGAAAATACAAGTAGTAGATCAATATCAGACATATATTGATCCAATAACTGGTGTTAAACCAGGAGAGTTAACAGTTTCTGTACCTGTAACTGTAAGTGAAGAAGGTATATCTGATGCTTATATAGTCATTCCTTATGGTGGTTGTATTCCATCAATAGATAATCCTGTTTTTTCGAATTTTTCTATGAATAGTTCTATTTTTGAATACGTACAGAATACTGATATACCTTCTAATTCTATAGTATCTTCATATGAAAATGATGTTGTTAACAAAAGAATTATTGTAAGGCTTAAAGAAACTGTGACTTCTGTTGAAACAATTAATTTGAAATTTAAATTTAATGATGAATACATGGGGAAAATTCCTGTTAATCAAATAATCTGGAGTAATTTGTATGCTGAAATATATATACTAAATAACAAAATAGATCAAACAGATTCAGTCAATATTACATCATCAACAAGAGATGGTATGGGGCTAGCTTATAATTATATGAATCCTTCTGATCAGTATTATTCTGATGGAAGGATTTCAACTAGATTAAAATATGTTAATGATTTTAATCAATATTCAAAACTGGATGTATCTAAAGATAATCAAATGTATATAGAATTACCTACTGGATCAATAATAAATAATCAAGCTACGAAAAATTATTTTGATTTTAGTTCAGGCCAAACTAATATTGAAGATAATAGTATTCCTGTGGGGTATACGAGGTATTATAGAAAATTAACAGACGATTCTAGTAGTTTTACTAACTGGCATTCTGGTGGAAATCCAAATAAAAATTCTATACTGTATGATTTTCAGTTTACTCCACCATCAACTATTAAAACAGGAGAGTATTTTTATGTAAATTTTGGTATGAAATATTTTAAATATAATTCTGAAAAAAAGGTGATTAGTAGTCAAGTTAAATATCAAAAAATTGATACTCCTGAATGGCAAATTAGTGGAACGGGAGGAGATCATAGTACAGGAACTTCTACAAATGCTACTGTTGTAATTAATGAACCAAATAGTGTTAGTAATGAAAATATTGCATTTGGATGGAAAACCTACGAACATGTGTGGACTACAAAAAATACGGGTAAGAAGCCTATTAAAGGAATGAAATTTGAAATTTTACAACAAAGTGATAGTTCAGCATTAGCCAATTTTAATTCTATAACCATTTATGGAACCAAAGCGAATAAAGATGTTGCTGATACTTACTATAAAACAGTTTTTGAAATTAAAAATACAGAAGGTAATACTAGGGAAGTTACTTCAAATCTATATAAAGGGACACATAATGTACCTATCCCTGATTTAATTTCTGGTGAATATATTAATAAAATTACTGTAATTCCAATGGGAGAAACAGGGACCTCTGAAGGTGTTTTTCTTCCATCTAATGGTTTTGCAATAGGATATACATGTAAAAATTGGATAAGTGGTAAATGGCCAAATGGAAGTACAATTGAACGAGAGAAAGTTTATGAAATAGATTTTGCTGCTAAAATGTATTATGAGGACGAAAGTAATCCACAGAATGTAATAGCAATTGAGAAAGCTCAACCTATGGGAAAAGTATTTTATACTGCAGCGGCAACGCAAGCAAAAGCCCAGATTGTTAGTAGTAATTCTTTTGGAAAATCCCCAGGAGATACGGTTAACTATACTATTCAGGGATATAATGGTAGTTCAGCAACAGGTGTATTGAAAAATCCTAAAATAGCAATAGCGATTCCTAAAGTTTTAGAATTGAAAAATCCTAATGAATTAAAAACTTTTGAAGATAAAGTCAATAATAAAATATATAAAGAAAATGTAGTTGTAAAATTAATAAACACAGATGATGAATATAATTATTACAGTATAGAAAGCTCCGTGACAGTAGATAAGAATGGAGAAAAAGTTGCCTTCGAAATTCCGTTGGAATTTACTGTGAAAAATGGAGCTATGGAAGGTAATTATAAGATACCAGCAGTTGCTATTACTGGAAAAGATTTTTTACAGATAGATTCATATACTAATAATCTTTCATCAGAATTAGCAGAACTTTTAGGTTTGTCGAATGATGTTCCACACTCATATACAGCAACAGTTGAAAAAAACACGTCACTAACTATTGTTAGAAGTTCTAGATTATTTGGCAGAACGTTTGTACGGGAAAATAATTCAGCAAATTGGAGCAATACTTCGATTTTAAGTGTAAATCAAGAAGAAAAACCACAAATGAAAGTAGCTGTTTCCAATGAAGGAAATACAACTTTTAATAAAGCTAAAATATACAATGTACTGCCTTATGATGGAGATAAAAGAGGGTCTACAGGAAATATAGAATTTAAAGAAATATTACAGTCGAATACTAGTGCTAAAGTATACTATACAAATAAACCAGTTGATGAGTTGCCCGAATACGGAACAGATCTTAATGCTTGGACAAGCGAAAAACTTGAAAGTTTAGGTTTTACTCTTGAAAAACCAAAAAATTTAAGTACTGTAACAGCAATATTTATAGATTTTGAAGAATCTCAAATATTGCCAAATTCTATATTTGAATCAATTTTAGAATTTTTTGTTCCAAAAGCAGAAAATCAGAAAGCTGTAAATCAATTTCAATACTCTGCACAAGAAGTAGGAACAGGTACTTTATTAAATGGTGTAAGTGAAAAAGTCATATTCTCTACAGAAATAGCTAGTGTTTATTATGATAGTAATTTACCAAGTGTGTTAGTTCCAGGTATCTCGGATGCTACAAATATACCGGAAACTCAAAATATATTATTAAAACCGGATGGCTCTGGTGAAATTACTATACCTTCTATAATTCCAATATTACCAGGATATAATTTCGTTTCTTGGGAAGATGAAGAAGGAAATAGGTATAGTCCTAATGATAAGATACAATTCACTAAAAATAGTTCTAAAAAGAAAATTAACTTAAAAGCAATTTGGCAAGCTAAAAAAGTTAATGTGATATATAACGATAATTTTGGGAATACCCCAAGAGAAGTAACAAAAGAGTATAGATTTGGAGATACAGTTCAATTATCTGATGTGACTATACCAATAAGAGAAGGATATACTTTTAAAGGTTGGAGTGAATCTAACGTAGCTACTGTACCAGATTTCCTTGAAAATAGTAAAATTGATTTTGTGGATACAAAAGTAGTTTATGCTGTATGGGAAGCTAATGATTATACGATTAAGTTTGATGCAAATGGTGGAAAGGGAACAATGCCAGACCAAGTTATGAAATATGATCAAGCAGAAAATCTTACACAAAATGCATATATAAAAGAAGGATATATATTTAAAGGTTGGTCCACAGAGCCAAATGGTAATGTTAAGTATAAAGATAAAGAAGTGGTAAAAAATTTAGTTAGTAATGCAAATGGAGAAATCAGATTGTATGCAGTATGGCTTGAAGGCTTACAATTATCAGTTCCAGATTCGATAGGATTTGGCTCAAAAAAACTATCTAAAGAAGATAAGATTTATGGTGTGGAAGAAGTTTTAGGTAAAGAATTAACGGTTACTGATAATAGAGGTTCGAATAATACTTGGAAACTAGGAGTAAAATTATTACAACCTTTAACGAATGTTGATAACGGAAAACAATTACTTAACTCTTTGGTATACAAAAATAAGACTGGTGAACAACTATTAACTGATTCAGATACTCAAATAGTAGAAACTGAAAATACAACTGAAGATAATTTCACATGGAATATTTCTAAAACTTGGACAGAAAATTCAGGGTTGTTATTAAAAGTAGACTCTGGTAAAGCAAGTTTAGGTGAATATACAACAACGATTGAATGGACATTAAATGATACACCATAGAAAGGAATAGAAACGATGAAAAAAATCTATCAATGGTTGTTAATGGGTGGCTTAATGGTTTTGACTTTTTGTTTAGGCATTACTACTTATGCAGAGTCTAAAACGAGTCAAGCTGGAATTACCTTTACTGGTGATGGTTCAATTGAAGTCTCTGTAATCTTGCAAAAAAAGGATAAAGAAACAAAAGAAGTATTATCAGATGCAACGTTTGAACTACGAGATGAAAAAGGAACAGTAGTAGAAGTAGCTCAATCGATGACGACAGATGGAAAAGGAGAAATACACCTTACCCGATTGTTCCCAGGAAAATATATGTTTGTGGAAACAAAAAGCCCAAAGGGATATCAACTAGATCAAACCCCAATCTCATTTGAAGTGGGATTTGATCAAACTTCTGTAAAGGTTACCGCTTATAATGAAAAAAGTAAAAAAACAGGTGGCACAACGCAATCAACAACGCCTGTAGAGAGTACGAACAAAAATCAAAGTACAAGCAGTAAAAAGCCTGTAGCTCAAAAACAAGAAGTCGCTAAGAAAGCAAAAGGAAACCTTCCGAAAACAGGGACCAAAATGTCATCTGTTTGGATAATTCTAGGTATCCTTATTTTGGCAAGTGCTATTTATGGAATGTATCGGAAATATATAACAAAGTAGCTAAACAAGTGGAATAAACAAAATTTGAATTTTGTTTATATAAATAATTTTTTAAGAAAGAAGGAGAAAATTTATGAAATCAATGAAATTAACTAGTGCATTAACAGTGGCTATGATTGCAGGAGGGATTGGATTCTCTTCAATTTCTGCAGATGCAGTAGCGCCACAACAAACTACGGGAAAAGTAACATTTACAGCAGGAGATTTAACGTTGGATCAAGTGCCAAGTTTTAATTTTGGTACACAACAAATTACCACACAAGATCAAGACTATGATGCACAAGCACAAAGTGAAGTTCAGGTGACAGATTTGCGTGGTTCATCAGCTGGATGGACACTAACAGTTAGAGCTGGGAAGTTGAAAGCTGGAGTAAAAGAATTAACAGGGGCTCAAGTTAGTCTAGCTAGTGGAGTAGTAGCTAATTCAAGTAATGAAACAGTCACAGCTTCAGATACGACTTTGACACCAGAACAGTCAGTGAAAGTGATGAATGCAGCAGCTGGAAACGGAAATGGAGTAACGACTGGGACTTGGCAAACAACAGGCGTGAAATTACACGTTCCAGGAACTTCAACAAAATCAGCAGAACAATATACTGCAGATTTAACTTGGACATTAACGGATGCGCCAGCACCATAAATAATATAAAAAAAGGGGAAGCAAATCGCTTCCCTTTTTTCAAAGAAGAATGGGTGTATTTACAGTGAGAAGAAAGTAAATGGAGTAAAGAGATATGTATGAAACACGATGTATAAATGATGAAAAAATTCTTCAGGACAAGAACAAAATTAAAGCGACACGAATAGAATTATTACGTTTGATGCATTAGATGATGAATGGCATAGAGATGAAACCAGTGAATTATATAAGAAAATTATGGTGTGTAGTGAAAAATTACGACGATTAACTTCTGATAAGCGAAAAATTCGTAGAATGAGCCAAGAAGAATATATGCGTTTACGAGTATTAGGGTATACTCTTCAAGAGATTGCGGATTATTATGGTGTTTCTGTACCGTATTTAAATAAATGGCGTCAGAACAAAGGGATAATCGTATAACTAATGAAAGAAGGGATGAACTGTGAGAAAAAGATGGCAACAAGTACAATCAATTATTCTTTCCTATCTTGCAACAATTATAGGATTACCTGTAATCTATTCTTTGGACCAACAACTGCCTATATTTAGTGGTTTTACAGATACTTGGTGGCAAACAATTGTTTATACATTACTCATGATTTTAGTAGTTGGACTAATTAAAATGATTAGAAAGGATGAAAGAGTATGAAACAAATAGCAGTATACATAGGAGCAGGAATCATTTCGCTACTCAGTTTAATAGGTTTTTCCCTTACGGGGGTAGCGGCAGAAAATCAAGCAGATTTTTCAGTGAATGCAGAACAATCAGTGTATCAAGTGGATAAAAGCAAAACATATTTTGATTTGTCGTTACCTGTGAATGAATCTGTCCCTTTGGTTATACATGTAACAAACAATTCGGAGGAAGCAATTGAAGTGGCAGGAGAATTGAGTCCAGCAACCACCAATATTAATGGTGTAGTGGAATATGGCAAGACTCAAAATCAACTTACTTCGAGTGTCCCTTTTGATATTACAAAAGTTGCTTCTTTTGAAAAAGAAAAGCAGACAATTGCCCCTAAACAGACGGTAGATTTTGTAGTAAATGTTTCTGTTCCGACTAAAGATTATGCAGGGATTGTGGCGGGAGGAATTACTCTTCGGGATGTTACAGAAGAAAAGACTTCAAGTGAAACAAAAGGGATGTTTAAAAATAAATTTGCCTATGCTATTGCGTTACTTGTTCATGGAGATAAAGCACCTGTAGAAAATGCCGTTACGTTAAAAGAAGTAACCCCTACACAGGTAAATAGTCGGAATGTAGTTAGTGCAGCAATTGAAAATAAAACGGCAAACTATATTAATAAAGTATCGATTGAAGCAAGTGTAACAGATGCTAGTGGAAAAGAAGTGTTAAGTGAAAAGAAAGAAGACATGCAAATAGCGCCTAGTAGTCTGTTTCAGTTTCCAATTTATTATGAAAAACAAGCGATGAAGGCAGGAAAGTATACGTTAACAATGACCGTAAGATCAGAAAAGCAAGAATGGCAATTAAAAAAATCATTTACAATTACAGAAGAAAAAGCTACTGCATTGAATAAAACAGATGTTTCAGAGAAAGAAGAAAGCAGAAACGTTCAGTGGTTAGTACTTGGTTTAGTAGGAATTATTTTCTTACTGTTGATTATTCTTATAGTTGTATTGAAAAAGAAGAAATAATGAGGGATTTAAAATTAGCAAAAAAAATTGGTAAAATGAACTAAGGTAACGATCGCACCCTCAATATAATAGTGTCATGAATTTAAACCTCGATTTTTTTGCGGTTGTTACCTTTTTATTTTGGGATGGAAAATTTCTAAATGTCCTATTTATTTCTTTTTGTTATTTCGCCAGTGATAAACTCCTGTTAAGATAGCGGCTATATAAAAAAGGCAGATACTTAAGAAGAGTATATTCATGATTTCCTCCTAGTTCAATAAAAGTCATGAATAATTGTACCAAGATTTTTTAGGGAAGTTAAGATTGAAATAGGAAAGTAAATACGATAAAATTTTTATAGACTGTTACGTTGAAATTGTTCTTCAGAGACTATTTCTTCCAAACCACCTACTAGATAGGTGGTTTTAATTATTATTTTCGGAGGTTGTGTTTTGGCCAAAAAAAGTAAGGATTTAATAGATATAGGATCATTTGTGCATTGTCAATCTGTTATGGGACAAACGCTCAAAGGAAAAGTTGAAGTGATAAATCAATATACAGTGATCGTTTTTGATGGAGAATTTCGTCATGTGGTCACGAAAAAACAGTTGAAAGAATTAGGCTATTCTTTGCCAAATAAAAGAAAAAAATAAGCAGAGAGGGATTCCTTTCTGCTTATTTTTTCGTTCGTATAGATTGTTGATCGAAGTCGAAAAGTGCGCCTTCACAGTCAAGAGTTACCTTCTTTTTATCTGAAGATATTTCAGAAATTACTCCATGTAACCCTCCAATAGTCACAACAGCGTCTCCTGGTTGTAAATTGTTAAAAAAATCTTGTCGTTCTTTTTGTTGCTTTTTTTGTGTACGAAACAGATAAAAATACATAGCAACAATAACTAGCAGCATGATAAGCATCAGTTTCATTTCTCCTTGTTAATTTGAAAATTTTTATATAGACATCAAGGCTATTTTATAAAAAGAAAGTATTGATGACAATATTTGTTTCGAATGAAATGGTACAATAATCATGTAAAAACAATTGAGATTGATGGATACCAACTTACAAAAATGTTAGAAAAATTCTTTTGTTTTAACATTTACAAAACTATACCAATAGTTCTATAATTTCTATATAGAAGACGTTTTCTAATTTTTATTTTTCGAGGTGAACATTAATGAAAAAGAAATTAGTTAAAGGCTTAGTTATTTGTGGGATGATTGGGATTGGTTTTACAGCATTAGGAACAAACGTAGAAGCTGCTACGTATTACGGAAATGGTTTATATTGTAATAAGCAAAAATGTTGGGTAGACTGGAATAAAGCTTCAAGGGAAATTGGGAAAATTATTGTTAATGGTTGGGTACAACATGGACCTTGGGCTCCTAGATAGGAAGGATTAGTTTAAAATGGATAAACAACAAGAATTACTAGATTTACTTAGTAAAGCGTATAATGATCCTAAAATAAATGAATATGAGGGGTTAAAAGATAAGTTATTTGAATGTGCCAAAAGATTGACAACTAATGAAACAAATATCGGTGAAGTCTGTTATAAATTAAGTACAATTAATAGTGAGTATTTAGCAAGATATCATTTTGAAATGCCTAAATCAATTATTGAATTGCAAAAATTTGTGACTAAAGAGGGCCAAAAATATAGAGGCTGGGCGTCTATCGGTATTTGGAGTTAAACAATCGTTTTTTAGGAGAGTTTATGGACATCAAGAAAAAAGAAGTGTTGGAAAAGACTATTCAATTAACCAATAATGCATTAGCGAATCCGCAAATTTCTTCAGATAAAAACTTAAATGACCTTTTATTAAGAATAAGAAACGAAGCTTTATCAGGAGAAGTATTTTATGATTTAAAAAAAGAGTTACAACCGACAGTTAGCGGATTCACGCTAAGAAATAACTTTCAAACGCCTAGTGAATTATTAGAATTACTAACTTTGATACAAACACCCAAAGGTTGGTCAGGATTTTAAAGGTTTAGAATAATTACAAAATTCCGTATAAAGCAACATAATGTAGTTGAATATAAACTAGTATATTTTGTATTTCCCCACTGTCTTGGATGACAGTGGGATTCTTTATTCTGTTTGGAGAAAACCACTATGTATAATAAAAAATTTTACTGTTAAAACTAAACGCTGTTCGCTTGATTATGAGAACGTTAGTTCGTATAATATTGAGTGGAAAGGTGGTTTTTTTGTATGAAATTTGATTATTCCAAAGAACCTAGACGCGACATTCTGTGTATCGATGTAAAATCCTTTTATGCGAGCGTAGAATGTGTAGAACGCGGCTTAGATCCCCTCAAAACAATGCTTATAGTAATGAGTGGGGCTGATAATGCAGGTGGATTAGTACTTGCTGCTTCCCCAATGGCAAAAAAAGTTCTAGGAATTTCTAATGTGACTCGTAAAGACGAAGTCCCTGATCACCCTGATTTATTAGTTGTACCACCAAGAATGAATGTGTATATGAAAAAGAATCAAGAAATCAATAATTTATACAAAAGATTCGTTGCCGACGAAGATCATTCTGTCTTTAGTGTAGATGAAAGTTTTTTAGATATTACTGCTTCTCTCTCCTACTTTAATTGTGATTCAGCATTTAAGTTGGCCCGAATTATACAGCGTGTGATTTATAATCATATGGGATTGTACGTAACAATTGGAATTGGTGATAATCCTTTGCTAGCTAAATTAGCATTAGACAATGAAGCAAAAAATACACCTGGTTTTGTAGCGGAGTGGAGATATGAAGATGTTCAAGAAAAAGTTTGGTCTATCTCCCCTATTACGGAATTTTGTGGGATTGGTAGGCGTATGGCAGCTCGTTTAAAGATGTCAGGAATTCAGTCCATTCATGATTTAGCTCATGCAGATCCTTATATTCTAAAGCAACGTTTTGGTGTCATGGGTTTACAGCTGTACGCTCATTCTTGGGGTATTGATCGAAGTTTTTTAGGAGAAAAGAAACAAACTCCCAAAGAAAAATCATTTGGGAATAGTCAAGTATTGCCTAAAGACTATGCACGAAGGAATCAAATTGAATTAGTACTGAAGGAGCTTGCTGACCAGGTAGCAACCAGATTGAGGAATGTAAACTGTCAAACTGAGTGTGTTTCAATTTTTGTTGGTTATTCTAAAGGACAAGTTGACCGACTGGGCAGAACTGGTTGGCGAAAACAGCTTAAAATCGCTCGTAGCAACAACACAAAAGTGTTAACCGAGCATGTTTTAAAGCTTTTTCGAGAAAACTATGTTCCTGGAATAGACATTCGTAATTTAGGCGTTTCCTTTGGAAAGCTGGTTTGGGATACTACCCTTCAGTTAGATCTCTTTTCTGTTCCTGAAGAACAAATTGTAGATACTCAGTTGGATTTTTTGATTGACAAAATACGTCAAAAATTTGGCTTTAAAGCGTTGATACATGCTTCTTCTCTTTTAGATGGAGCAACAGCTGTGAATCGGGCAGGATTGGTTGGCGGTCATGCCGGAGGCAATGTTGGTTTGGGAAGATAAAAAGAGAAAAGCAGAAATAGAGTTTATCGGATTAACAGAAGAAAACAGCGCCATCGATGTTTTTATCGATGAATATTACAGTGACGGAGATTTTTATGAAGACATATGATTACCAAGGCAAACTAATCAAAGAAGATAATAATACAACTAGTATTGCCTATGTGCAGTGTTCGTGTGGCTGCCTTGCAAGTAGAGTTACGAGTGATTCAAACAAGTATAAATGCTCGTTATGTAAACGAGTATACATACTAAAAAAAGAAATCTAAAATTTTTTGTTTTTATATAGATTTTAAGATTATGTTATAATTAGTAAGGCAACTTGCCGCTAAAGGTGGTGTTGTTCGTGTATGAGTTTTTATCATTGGTTATCGCACCTCTTTTTGTTGGCCTAGTTTTAGAACTAGTTTCTCACTGGTTAGAAGAGAAAGACGATAACTAAGCAAATTGTCTCTAACCCACACGTTCGGAGTCGCAACGAACGAAAAAAAAGCCAATCCCTTTCGTCGCAGGTAGGGATTGGCTTTTGTGCTGTTCGCACGAGTTTTTATCATTTCGCACCTTCAGTATAACATATTATTAAAGTAGGTCAACCAATTTGTACTTTGAAGACTATCAATATTCGTAATATTTTTTTATTAGAAAAAGTTAGACATAAAAGATTCAAAACATATTTATGTGCATGCTTGCGCGCATGAATATGTGCATACCCAATATAAGCATGATCACAAACACACGCACGCGCATACGCATGTTTATATTTATGTGCATGTTAATCTTTATATGCGGTATATACTTGATCAATGAAATCTCCAACAAGATCTGATTGGGAACGATTAAACATTGCTGAAAGTTCTTCTAAACGTTCTATTTGTGAAGGATACAATGTTAAATTTTTAGGTTTTTTATTCATTCCAACACTACCAGAGACTATATTGAAGGTAGAAACTTTGTTGGTATTTGATTCTACCTCGTTGTTAACAGTTTCAATATTTTCTGAATTTGTATTATCTTTGTCAAAATCTAAACCTTGAAATTTTTTAAAACGATTTGTGTTTGTCATTATTAATACTCTCCTTTTTAGTGATTATCCATAATCATACGCATTTTTTCGTACAATTCAAATGTACGATCAAAAAAAGTCTTATGTTTAGCATAAGTATTTTTGTTTTTAGCAAATTCATTAATTGGTGTCATTTCAATATTGGCTGTGTTTATAAGTTCTTTTTTTTGAAAATATCCAATAAATTTATCATGCTGATTGGCTAATTCTAAGAATTCTTTTGAAGAATTTGTGTTGTGTTCAATTTTATTTCCGACAAATTTAAATTCTGCTTGTAAGTACGATTCTTTCGTCCTAAATTCAACTAATTCTTCTCTTAAAACTTCAATATCGTGTTCTAATTTTTGAACAGCTATAAATGCATCCATAGAGGGATCAGAAACTGCAAATACAACGTCTGAAGCAACCCATGCGTTTTGTGTAATAATACTAGTATCATTATGTGTATCAATTAAGATGTAGTCGTATTTTTCTGCTAGTTTTTCATAATTATCAGCAATCCAAGCTACAATAATTAGTCTATTATTTGGTTTTGTTTGTATTTTTTTTTCTATTTCTGGAAGGTTATTACTACTAACAATTAAGTCTAAATTTGTATGAATATTAATTGGTTCAACATTTCCATGTGTAAATAGATTCCCAATTTTATTTTCAGGTTTAATTAATCCTAAGTCATATTTTTCATTCATTAAATATCTAGAAGATAAATTACCCGATTCGTCTAAATCAATAAGTAGCACACTTTTTTCCTCAGATATTTTTTCTCCTAAATTGAAGATAGTTGAAGATTTACCGGTTCCACCTTTTTGTATATTAATTGAACCGACTGCTAATTCTTTATTGCTCATTGTGTCTCCCCCATTTCTAAAAGATATGTTTCTTAATAATTTTAATTTACCACGTATGCGCATAAATGTCAACATGAATATGCGCATAAGCATACGTATAAATGTATTGATGTTTATGCGCAATAAAAAAAGCTGTTATTACAGCTTTTTGGTTATCCTTCAAGTAAATCTCCTTGTTTTTTATTGACATAAAATCTAACAGATACAGTTTTTCGCCCTTTTCTCACTGTTTCATAATCAATAGTCATAAAAGTATTTTCGTTTATATTCTTTTTAGCTTTTCTTAAATACGCTTGAACTCTGGACCATTCTAAATTTTCTTTATTAAACAATTCTTTGATTCTTTCAACTGAAAGCTCAATGACTTTATCATCATTGTAAGAGCGTAGTTCTTCATATAATCTTTTGGCAAATAAGCTTTTAAGGTTAACTACGTCAGCAAAATAAAACTGTGTGTAATTTCCAGAGCGTACTAATCCTAGTAAATGAGGAGATAAATCTTTATCTAATTGAAGTCTAGCAAGACCATTTTTTACATAGGCTTTATCAAGCCAGCGACCGATAGTTTTGGTTCCGTTTGGCATTTCAAACCAAAATCCTTTGTTTGCTAAAGTTAAAAGGGCTTCCATTGTAGAAGAGTATGCAGCACCACCAGCTCCAAATTTACATATTTCATTTAGTTCCTTAATAGACACCTCAATTTCATACAGTTCACTATCATGTTGCTTTACTTGAGAAATGAGATAATCTATTAAAGTTAACTCTTTTGCTGATAAAGAATGTTTAGCCTCTCTGATTAAGCCTGTAGATTTTCTAACAATGTAAGGATCGATGTCCTTTTCAGGGAATAATTCTAATTGATTCATATAAGCAACTCCATTCAACTATATTATAGCATACTTTTTTAAAAAAATTAGGATTTTGTATGCTACAAAAAAAGCATGAGCATACGCATTTTTATATTTACGCTCACAAATACAAGCATGAATATACGCATAAATATACGCATGATTGTGCGTGTTAAATAACATATAAAACTAAGTTGATGGAAAAAAATGTGCTATATGGATGTTTTTTTCCATAGAATTAATCAATATGGAAAAAAGTATGCCATATTAAATAAGCTGAAAACACTAGTAAATTAAGGTTTTATGATATGGCACACTTTTTTCCATACAAATTTTTATTTACAAAAATGAAAAGATGGTTTATTCTTCAAATAACAAAACGAAATGTAAAAAAAAAGAGACGGTAACAAGTAGACCAGCCAGTCTGACTTGTTACAGAATCCCAAATGAACCAACCATTTCAGATTCTTCTTCGTCCCCGAGAGATAAAACTACTTGAACCTAGCTTTATCCAATATTTAGATCAATTAGAGAGAAGCAACTCTCTATTTCTCTAAAATTATACCATGGGACGACGAATATATCAATGTTTTTAACTGAAAAAATCAACGGATTTTGCTTTTAAAACAATGTTTTGAGAACTGGATGGTGTGCCCGGCAGTTCTCTTTTTTTGTTTGAAAGTAAGGTGGTAATAAAATGAATGTAGCAGCTATAGTTAAAGACATTTTAAAAGACAGTATTCGAGAGTATAAATTTTTAAATAGCAAAATTAAACCAATCCATTATCAAGCGCATGGAAAAAAAGGTGCCATGTTTGCTTTTCGTTCAAAAAAACAAATGATGCAAGCACGAGGGGTAGTTCTTACTTCTTTAGAAGCATTGAATGAAAATGAAAACAAGTTCACACATTGGACCCCCAACGTTTATAGTTATGGTGCATATGCAGATGAAGCAAGAACAGTGGTGAAAGGGCACAATGAACAGAACTTGCAACAAATTAACACGTTTGTGATTGATTTTGATAAAGTACCTGGAGAAACGTTGGATGCACAACGAATTCTTGATGTGGCGATTGATCTTGAATTGATGCCTACGTTAATCTTAGAAACACCAGGTGGGTTTCAAGCATATTTTATTCTAGAAAATGCCTGGTACATTTCGTCAAAAAATAATTATCAGTCTATTGAAGTAGCTAAACGAGTGTCAGAAAATTTACGCAAAGCTTTTGCAGAAGAACTTTCTTCTGTTGATTTAGGCTGTAACCATTTTGGGATTGCTCGTATTCCACGTAAAGACAATGTAGTCTATTACTATCCTGCATTAAAACATGACATGCAACAGTTGATTCAATGGTCTATGAAATATGAACCAGCGAAAACAGTGAAAAAAACGAATTTATCATTGGTGCAACCAGAATATAAGCAAGTAAAAGAAAAATGGTATCAATTGTTGATCAGTAATCCTAAAATCGTTGGAACTAAAGGGAAATTGGGACGAAATAACGTGATTTTTACGTTGTCTTTGGCAAATTATGCTTCAGGAGTCGAGCTAGAAGATTGCTTAAACGAAATGGATTTGTTTAATAGTGCGCTAGCTACACCTTTAAAAGACAGTGAACGAGTAAGAATAGTGAAAAGTGCGTACTCAGGGAAATATCGAGGAGCAAACAAAGAATATGTTCGTGCTTTAGTTGCTGAGTGGGGATTAGAAAGTTGTTCTGAAGCAGGCTTGTTTACGCAACAAAGAACTAACTGGTATAAATTCAAAAAAGAACGACATGAAAGAAAGCAATCCCACCTATCTGAATGGAAAGCCGACCTTTTGGCGTATCTTGAAACACAGTGCCATGAAAAACAACCAGAATTACAAGTAACAAAAGCAGAATTACAAACAAATATTGTGTATCAAGGAAAAGAAATTCCAAAAAGATCGCTAGATCGTGCGTTAAAAGAATTACAAGCAGAAGGCAAGATTTATTTGAAAACAAAGTTTGGTCGTGGAGGTGGACTGATTGTAGCTACGCGTAAAGCGCTTATTCGAACAATCATTATGGCTAATCAACAAACAAAAACAGCCTATAAAAATTGGCTAAAAGCGTTTGTTGAAGAAGCAGCTATGCTACAAGCAAAAGTCTTACAGCCGGTTTATGTACCATCTATTACCAGTCCAGAAAGGCAATTAGCATTGTGGGATACTGGTTGAAAATAAAACATGCCAACTGCCAATACATTATTTCTTGAATACTTTCGCCTACTGTCTTTTGAAGATATGTTGTTCTTGGTATTAGAGTATTAGACATATTTTTTGAAAGGATTTGAGGTTTTTTGAAAAATTCAACTATAGTGTTTTTGCTTCTGATTTGTGTGTTTTTTATTAGTGGTTGTAGTGTAAGTACGGAGAAAAATACTGAGCCTGCTAAGCAAGTATTTTCAAGAGTTGAACCTGTTGAGTTAGCAAGTATTGATGTTTCTTTAGCTACAGACGGATATAGTCAAACGGTGTTGTCTAATGTCAATGAAGGGCTGTATCGTGCAGGCAAAGACGAGAAGTTAGAAGATGCTGGTGCTAAAAGTGTGGCTATTTCTGAAGATGGCCTAACGTATACATTTCAGTTAAATAAGCAAGCTCGATGGTCTGATGGAAAGCCTGTTACTGCAAAGGATTATGTGTATTCTTGGCGTCGAACAGTGTCTCCAGATACTGGATCAGAAATTGCTATGTTATTTTCCCCTGTAAAAAATGCAACTAAAATTGTTGAAGGGAAGCTTAGTCAAGAAAAATTAGGTGTAAAAGCTGTCAATGATTATGAGTTGGTGGTGAGTTTAGAGAGTCCGACGCCTTATTTTTTGAGTTTGTTAGCTTATCCTACTTTTTTCCCTCAGAGAGAAGATATTGTTGAAAAATATGGAAAAGAGTATGCAATGACAAGTGAAAAAACAGTGTACAATGGGCCATTTTGTTTAGAAGATTTTAAAGGCCCAGGAGTTTCTACTTCTTGGGTGTTGAAGAAGAATGAGCAGTATTGGGATAAAAAACATGTGAAGTTGAGTGAAGTTAAAACTCAGGTCGTGAAAGATCAAGGAACAGCTTATAATTTGTATCAAGATGGAAAAGTAGATGAGACGTATGTGACAGGTGAATTTTACTTACAAAATAAAAAGAATCCTGAACTAAGAGAAATTCAGCAAAGTAATTCGTTTTATATTCAAGCAAATGTTGGGAATAAAGAATCAATTGTTGCAAATAAATTGGTGCGTGAAGCGCTATCTTATGCAACAAATCGTGAAGAACTAACAGATAAAGTTTTGAATAACGGTTCTGTAGCAAGTGATAACTTGAGCCCGAGAGGGATGGCTTTTTCTCCAAAAAATGCAAAAGATTTTGTGGACGAATGTAGTGTGAAAGCAAAATATGATAAAGAGCAAGCTTTAGCTAAGTGGCAAGAAAGTGCATTAGAAAAACAGGGAAAAACTGTAGAACTTTTGGTTTCAGATACAGGTAATTCTAAACAAATCGGCGAATATTTGAAAGCTCAATGGGAAGCGCATTTACCAGGATTAACGGTGAATGTCACGCCATTACCGTTTTCTGCTGTTTTGGAACGGATGCAGAAAAGAAACTATGAATTAGTATTAACAGGTTCAAAACCAGAATATCCAGATCCAACTAGTTTGTTAGATAGCTTGGTAACGGATAATGCACAAAATTATAGCGGGTATTCTAATCAACAAGTGGATCAATTGATGAAAAAAGTTCATGAAGAATTAGGTACGGATATAGAAGCACGTTGGGATACGTTGATTGATGTAAATAATCTTGTGATGGAAGACTTGCCAGTTATTCCATTGTTACAACAAAGAAAAACTTATTTGAGAAATAAGGATATAAAAGGTGTTCAGGAACATACATTAGGTGCAGAATTTGATTATAAACTGGCACAAATTAAATAAAAATTTATTGGAAGGAGCATTTAATTTGGAAAAGAAAGAAATAAATTTTTTACTTAAACAAGTTCGTTTAGATACAGGTTTGAAGCAAAAAGATGCGCGAGCAGGTGTGATGAGTGCGGTTTCTTATTCCAAAATGGAAAATGGGCGTAAATCTCTTGCTTTTGAAGAACTCGTAAGTATTTTAACAAATTTGCAGGTATCACTTGAAGAATTTTTAGTAATGTATGTTCAACCAGTTTTGACAGAATCTGCGCGATTGAAATTAATAAGATTGGTCGATCAGTTACCTTCTGAAGATGCTTTAAATCAAATTTTTTCTATGTTTAATGAGTATGTAGAACGTTTTCCTGATCTTTCTTCTGATGAAATGGGTGTTTACTTTGACGTAAAAGCATTGTTTCATAGAGAATATCCAGAAAAAGTGCCGCCAGTTGTCCATGCTGAACAAAAGTTGGCAATTGAAAGAATTATGAATAAAGCGCAATACAAATTATTTATGATGGATTATAAGATAGTTGCTCAAATAATTAATGATTTAGATATAACGGAGATGAAAGAGATATTTAAAGTGCTGTTTCCTATATCTCCAGATACGTATTTATCTTCGCGAACCAAACAACACATTGGAAATATATTTTTAAATAGTATTACGCCTATGATGAAAAAGAAAGAGTATGCTTGGGTAAATGAAATGATTGATATTGCTGAAGAACATCGTTTTATTTATGAAGATAGCTTTTTTTACTTGTCACAATTAACTTATTTAAAAAGTGTGTATGAGTTTTTTGCTAAGAAAGATATGTTAGGATTGCAAAAAGCCCATGCCATCATAGAAGCTATTGAAGTGATAGGTGAAGAAGAAACGGCAGTTAAGTTAAGAAATGAATTACAAGACCTATTAGAAGATAAAAAGCTGATGGGATATTCTATGCAAGACGTAGTAATTGGAAAAAGTTAAGACATTCAAAATCAGTACAAATTTTGGCTTAAATTCAAAAAAAATAGGAAAAACTAAAAAAAAGTGCCAAATTAGTATCCAAATCGTTTAAGTCGGTATTTTTTGTCTTGTAAGTAGTTTTTTAGGTGTTTTATAATGTGATTGTGGAGGTGATAAGATGAAAAAAATGCAAAAATACGCTTCTATTGCGACTCTTTGTGTAGTTACTTTATCTATTATGTCATCTGTAATCGCTTAGTGTTAGTAACAAAAAAATAATTTGCATTATTTTAAAGTGTATGCTATTCTTTTTTTGAAATTATTAGAATTAAAGAATACACCTTTAAATAAATGCGATGTTTGTTGAGTTTCCAGCTTAAAAGTAAGCATGAGAAGCTAGCAGGCAACAAAAAAAAGAACCGTCTTCTGGCTGGGAACCAGAAGATTAAGACAATTCATACAGCTTTGGTCGGCTGAATTGCCCGCGGTCCTTTTTGTTGCAACCTGCGTTACAACAAACTGTATTATATCAATTTATGCGCAAAAAGAAAAACATTTTTTCTTGATTTTCCTTAAACTCTTTTTCTCTTCTCATTTGAGAAAATGAATTTTGGGACGCTTATTTTGGTATAATCTGTTTTTGCTGTACGTAGGATGTTTCAAAGGGGAGATTGTGCAATTTGGCGCAATCTCCCCTTTTTTTGTTGCGTGCTAACTTTTCATGATGATGCTAAGGAGGAATTTCAGTGATTAAAGTCTTACGTAAAGAGGATATTGGGTATTATGGCGCAAGAGTAACGACATTTTCCTCAAGGGAAAAACGCCAGTTAAGAAATACACGTTCTGAAACGCGTAAAAGCAGTAAAAACTATCGGATTGATGGGTTAGAAGCAATTGAAGTAGAGCATTATTTCGAAGGAACCAAGAAAAAAGTAAGAGAAAGGGCGAGAATTTTGTTAAGAGATGTCTATCCTGAAATCAAACATGTCTATGATCATAACGGTATTTTGATTGGCCGTAGAATTCAACGTGGTGCTCCCTTAAAACCTACGGGAAAAGGAATGAGTAAATTTTTACGTTATGAAAACTAAATAAAAAACGATTTGTCTTCTTGGACGTGCTTGAAAATGTTATGGAACTTTTGGTTGATTTCTGTGATGTGAAAAAGAGAAATGTTGGACACAAGAAGGTGGCGTGAGCGGTCAGCGGTTAAAGTTAGGGCAAACGATTGCCAGTCCTTTTTAGAATGAACGAAGGTCGTTCTTAGTCTATGTACAACAACGAATTGGTGCATAGAAGTACACGCTTGCGAATAACTTTTGTAAATGAACAAGAATGATGACGATTCTTGGTAAACAATTGGAGCACGTAGAAAGGATGCCAAAAGGAAAATAACCTATAGCGCCTAGATTTATCAGAGCAGCTACTAAGGGATCTAGGCTTTGACACTTCTTTTGATAAAAAAGAAAAGGCTTCTCGTAATGGGGAAGCGCTTATCTGGAAAAGGTAGGTTGTGTGCTGCACTACATATAGGCACTTGTAATGAAAAACAGGACATTACATTTACCGTTGTCTATTAGGGTTTCTAGTTTCGGACGCCATAAACTAGTCGAAATTAATTTTTAAGTGGGTCCAAGAAGACAAAGTGAAAAATCAGTGCGTGTTTTTATCTGCTTTACGTTTCTTAATGGCTGGGAGGCTAAACCATAGAAGCAGAGCTACAGGGAAAAATAGCAAGAAAACACCTAAACTGATTTTATGTAATAAAAAGGCAACAGCGAATACTAAAAATGCAAGAAATAAAATAAAAACAGTTAGTTGCATGGTCGTTCGTCCTTTCAATTTAGTTTCTAAAGCTATTTTAGTAAGGAAATATGAATTTTTCAAAAAAATTGTTTAGAGAAAGCATGAAAGAATTTGACAGGAGGAGAAAGCAAAATGAAATATTAAAAGAAACGATCGCTGTGGCGGAAGTAGAGAGACGCGAAGGTGAAGATAGAAAGCGTAAGTCGCACTATTGCACCTTGTACAAAACTAGGGTGAGTACATGAGTGGTGCAATCCCACTCCAGCGATATCGAGGTTGACAATACCGTTCAATCTCAAAAAAACAAATACTAAAAGGCCTCTACTTTTGGTTGCGTTGGCGTGTAGCATCGGGGATGAAAAAAAATCCTTCCTTTCTTTTTAAATGTAGGTTCGACTCCTACCACGCCAATAAAAAATATTGAAATTGAAAGGATGAAAAAAATGAGTAGATTAAGTAAAATTAATGATTTAGCGTTTGAATTGAGACATGAAACGGAGAAAGAAAAACGAATAGTTCTTGCGCATAAGATCTATGAGTTATCTGAAGTAACGCCAACTGAATACGATCAAACGTTGTTAATTCAAAAATTAACTGAGCCGCAATATAGAGAATGTCCTTTACTTTCATCAATAAGTTTGCTAAGGGAACAAAATTCATTTTTAGCAGCAAAGTTAGATAACTTAACAGAAGAACAACAAATGTTTGTGCTAGAAGAAGTTTGTAACGAGCGTATGAAACTGGGTGAGGAACAAAATACAAGTCTTTCTTTTGCTAAAAAAAATAGCTTGTTAACTGATATTCATGGTTTAGCAATGGGTATTGTGTATTATTATCAAGAAACAGGTGAAGAGCAAGTTATTGTTTATAGTAGACAAATATATCGTATGTCTTTTAATGCAGAAAGTAAAAAGGGAGACAAAGTAAGATATATTGGCACTGACTTTCCAGAATTAACAGGAAAAGTTGCAACAATTATTGATATCAATAGCGAAGGATATGTTATTTGTTTTAATGCAGAATCTATGGGAGAAGTAAAAAGAGCACTAACGTGTTCATTTGAGGCTGACGATATTGAAAAAGTCATTGAAGAGGCTAAAAGCAATGAAAAATTATGATCCAAATATCCGATGGGGCCAGCATACTATCAAGGTAAGTTTCCAACAGTGGGACTATAAAGGATATTTAACCTTTGTAAAAAGTGGAAATTGTAAAGGCTTAGTCGTATTAAGAATAGACGAAGACGATTTATATGACATGAAATTTAAAGAAAACCCAGTCAATTTTGAATGGGTTGATACAGATGATGATGGCGAAGACTGGTTTACAATGACTTTGAAAAATGATAAAGGCGACAAATTGTTAGTTAATGATGAGTGGGAATGTTTGAAAGATTATATTGTAGGCGTGGAAATTGTTGATTTTGTTGGGGAGGGAGAAGAATGATTCCTCAAATAGAAGTATGGTTGCACGATAATTCTGTCGGTTATGCGCAATGGTTCGAAATAGATTCAATTGATTATCTTGAGAATAGGTTTGTTATTCTTGATGATTTTGGAAATTTGCAGGAGTTTTCCGGTGAAGGTCGTTTATTTAGAGTAAAAAATGAAGAAGAAAAACAAATAAAGTTTTATGAAATTAAATCCCCTTACTATGCATTAATTGCTGCTGAAAATCAAAAGCAGTGTTTAGAACGTTATAGAGGAATTGGCTGCGAAGTAGAAGACGAAAAAGAGTTTTTCGCTAACATGAAAACAATTGATAAATCCGAAGCGTTTCACCTGCTTTCTGAATGTCATGACGACGAGTTTGGAGAGTTTAGCATGGAAAAATTTTTGAATGAGGTTAAAAACTTTAGTAAAGAAGGCGAAGTTTTGCTAATTGATTACGATTTGATGTGTGGTGAATAATCGGTGTTAACTGTTCTAAAAGTTTATAAAGAGCTAAAGAAAGGAGTAAAGAGAAGTGAATAGAAAATTTGTGAAGATAAAAAATGAAAAAAGGCTATTCCTTCTCATTTTGATAAGTTTATTAGTAAAAGGTTTTATATACTACAGTGCTATTAAAAGTGTGTTAGATACCTTTTTTTGTTGGTATTTTTTACTGATTATTTCCTTTGTTGTATCAACTGTGTTAGATATTCTGATAAGTAAGAAAATGGAAATATAGAGGGAATAACTGGTGAAGGTCGTTTGTTTAGAGTGAAAACTAAGGAGGAAAAACAAATGAAATTTTACGAAATGAAAGAACCTTATTTTGCATTAATCGCTGCTGAAGATGAAAAACACTGTTTAAAACTTTACAAGGATATTGTTTGCGACGTAGAGGACGAAAAAGGGTTTTTCGATGATATGAAAACAATTGATAAATACGAAGCGTTCAAAATGCTTGCTAAAAGTTGTATTGAAGATGGTGGAGAATTGGGCGCAGAAGAAGCTTTCAATCAGTTAGAAAATCTTGCAGAAGAAGGCGAAGTATTGTTGATTGACGGCGGCTTGATTTAGGAGGTATCGGAATGAGTATGAGCATTCAACCAGGAGACAAAGTAAAGTATATCGGTAAAGGAGTTCCGCAGTACACAAACCAATTTTTGGTAGTAAAAGCAGTATTAGTGAATGGGCTGATTCTTGAATTTCCTGAAGAAGATAAAAGAGAGGTTGTACTGGAAGATTGTGGAATTTGGAAGGAAGAGTCGTTAATCTGTGGATTTGATGAAGTGGAGGAACAGCGATGAATGCACAAGAATTGATTGAAGAGTTAGAATGTTTAGAAGTCGCTACAGATAGTCTTGATTTTTTGAAAGGCGCTCATTATGCAAATGAAAGAGCCATTAGCTTAGCAAAACAATTAAAAGAATCGCAACATTCAATAAGTTCAAACGGTGTAGTAAAACAAATTATTCTAACAAATATTGGTGAATATAAAATTGATATAAATATTACGGGTATGAATGATGAAGAAATTATCTTTGTTTTGGCAATGGTGTTAATTAGAAATAGCAAAAAGTTAGGTCTAACTGAAGCTACATTGAATGAAAGTATGTCTTATCTGTGGGAATCTACTAGCATAGGAGGAGAACAACAGTAGTCTAGAGTAAAGACTTAGTTGGGAGGAAATAGAATGTTATCTAAACAGGAAAAACAGCAGATTCGAAAAGAAATGTATGAAATCATTGCTAATCGTTCTATTCTAGATTTAAGTCCAGAAGAATTGCAAGAAGTACAAAAATTAGCAAAACGAATCAGTTCTGAATACATTTTTGATTCTAAACCATTACCAAAAATGACGTTAGAAACTCTAACTGTTAAAAGATATCAAGAACTTCGTGAGATAGGTTATCGAGTGATGGATATTCGTCGTGCACTAAATATTAGCGAAACTAAACTTAGAAAATGGCGATTTGAACAAGGATTGTCAATTTAGTAAAGGAGAAAAAATGAAGAAAAAAATCATTGTTTTATTAAGTTTATGTGTATTGGGAAGTACGTTGACTGCTTGTACAGAAGCGGAAAAAGTTTCTTATAATGTGAGTCAAGAAGCAGATAATTTCAATGTGATTCGACGTGTTGCGGTGATTAATACACGTACAGATAAGGTAGAATTTGAAGTAATCGGGAACATTTCGGTAGATACAAGTGACAAAAACAAATTAGTTATTATTGCAGAAACAGATAAAGGTGTCTACAAAAAACATTTAGTAAATATGACTGATTGGAACATGTACGTGGTAGAAGATTTGGCTGGAGCAGAAGTCGATAAATATAAATACGAAGTAAATTACATGCCAGAATCGATCGTTCCATGGACAGTTACGGAAAAGAAATAGAGGAGTGAATTATATGATTTTTTATCAAGTAGACTCGCCTTTTTGGGCATTGCTTATTGTTGAAAAGAAAGAAGACTGTTTGCCACTTTATGAAGAGTGGATAGGTGAAGTAGAAGATCGGAATGAATTTTTCAACGAGTTAATTCCGTTAAATAGAAATGAGGCTATTAAAGTGATGGCCAAAACGATTAGTGAAGAAACCATGCAGCCAATTGGAATGGAAGAAGCGATGAGAAGTATTACGAATGCCATTAAACAGAAAAAAGCAAAAGTATTAGGAATAGATCGCTCGCTTTGCTCTTAAAAAGGAGAAAATCGTATGTCAGAATATAATATTTGTAGAGAATTTGAAGGAAAATTACTAACTTTGGACACCATTCAATCATTTCCAGATGTTCCAGAAAAAAAGCACTTTTTGAAAGTGCGTAAAATGTTGGAAAAAGAAGGATTTGACCCAGATAGTTTTAGAATTGGAGAGATTCCAGCTGAATATGTATACTATTTTGAACGAGCAGTAGCGGAACCAGGTATTGATTATTTTTCCGTGTATGCAAATGAAGAAGATAAACTTATCCCGCAGTATACAACATTGGAATGTAATTCAAAAGGCCACAATACGTTTGATTGTTCAACAATTCGTGAATCAATAGATAAACACGAATGTTAAATTAGATTAGGAAAGAACCGAATAAAGACTATTCTCAAAGAATAATAACTATGTAACTATTTCAATTATATATAAGATATAATATTGAAGCGCTTTTTAAAAGTTGGTATAATAATAACGGTTATGTGATAAAAGTAACAAGAGAGCTTCTCTTGTTACTTAACGGGAGTATGCAAGGTATTGTTCATTGATTTTTGCAAGACCAAAAGTATCACCTATTTTTAAATTATTAGGGGTATGTTTGATACTAGAAATTGAAAAAAGGTTTTTCTCTTTATCTGTTACGGTAAGAGGAAATTCAATATCATTTTCTTTTTCAGAAGTGATAAAAGCTACGTTTTTCTTTTCAAACAAGACAGTAGTGATTTGAGAAGAACCAAGATCGATTAAATCTTGTCCATATTTTTCTCTTAAGCTATTTAATGAAGGATAAACGGCAAGCTCACTAGATTGGCTTGTAGTAGTTGATTGAACAGTATTTTGTGACTGTGTTTCTGTTTTGTTAGATACAGTAAAAGCAATAATAGTAAGTACAATCAGTAAGATTGAACCAATAGCAACAATGTATTTCTTATTCATAGAACCTCCGTTGTAAAAATTATTTATTATTGTTTTAAGTATAATGCAAGACAGAAAACGACTTATTGCCGTTTCTGTCTTTTTTCTTTGAGCTGTTCGGCATATTTTTCAACATCGCTTTTCAGATATAGTCTTACGAGTGATGTAGCAGGTTCACCGTCAAATTCAAGAAATGGAGTAAGGACTTTTCGATTGATAGCTTGAGAAAAGCCAGCATAACTTTGTCCTGTGATTTTAGCGGCACCTTTTCGAGTAACAAGGTTTTCTTGTGCCCATGCTTGAAAAGTTTCTAAACTTTTTTTATCCAATATACATTCACCTCGATTTTATGATTATAAATTTATTATATCAAAATCAAAAAAAGTTTTCAAAAAGTGTTTACAAATGATTATAAGTTTGGTATCATAAACTTGTAATCGTTAAGAATAAAAATTATTGATAAGTTTGGAGGAATTGAACATGAAAATCATGAAAGTATTAACTATCGGAATAACAGTGGGTGGAATTGCGTTAGCAATGAATAGTGAAAAAGCTGAAGCAGCAGAATGGACACCACGTACAGCAGAACAAATCAAAGCTGAAATCAAAGGAAACGAATATACAATTGTTTGGGGAGATACACTAAGTGCTATTAGCCAAGCGACAAATATTACAGTACAAAAATTAGCAGACATGAACAAAATTGCAAATGTAGATTTAATCTACGCAGGAAACAAACTGAGCTTTGATGGCAATGTAGCAAGTGTGCAAAACAGCGCAGGTGAAACTGTGGCTCAAACAGTGATTCAAGATACAGACAAAGTAAATCCTTCTCAACCTGTCGGACAACCTGCACAAGAAGCAACAACGAATAATGTAGTAACAGATAACACACAAACTGGAAATGTTGAAGTAGCACCAAGTACACCAGAACAAACGCCAGTTCAACCAGATAATGGCAGCCAAGGCGGACAAACAACGCCTTCTACACCAGAAAATAATCAACCGTCAACTCCTGAAAATGGGGGAACGACAACACCAGAACAACCAAGCCAACCTGGTGGAGGCAATCAAGGTGGTTCAAATGGAGGAACAACTACTCCTGAGAAACCAGAAACGCCACAAGAACCAACACCAGATTATGAACCAGCTGGTCGAATTAGTCCTTGGTTTATGACCTATGAAGAAGCAGATGCTTGGGCAGAAAAATTACCAGATGATCAATATAATAGATGCAGCATTGAAGGCACTTCATTTTCTGACGGTACAATCAGATATTGTGTAACATTAAAATAAAATAGTCATTATACTATGAAAGATCTTTAACGTTTATGTTAAAGGTCTTTTTTTATACAAAAATTCCACCAATCTGGGTGTTTATATAAATAAAATTTTAACTAAGGAGGCAAACAAATGCGATTAAAAAAATTATGTACACTCTTTACATTAGCGGTGTTGGGAATAAATTCTCTAACACCTGTAACACAAGTAGTAGCTGAAGGACTTCCGTCTATGGCGACTACAGAAACTACAGCTTCTGAAAGTACGTCTAGTACAACTGAAATCTCAAAAGAAGAAACAACAGAAAAAACTCAAACAAGTTCTTCTGAAAAAGAGAAGACAAGTGAGACAAAAGAGAATGAAACAAGTACACAAACTCAGCCGTCTACAGACACGGAAATGAGCGAATCAACAGTTAACGTTGATAATTCAAGTCCAGAAGTGGCAAAAGGCGAAGAACAACTGTATTCTTCTGATAGATCTGCCTATACTTATTTAGTAGGAAATGAAACAGAGCTTGTAAAATCAGAATTACTTGCTTTCATGGACGCACATACACAAGAAATTCAAGCGATTAAAGGTGCTTCTTACGAAGCCCATGTAGGATTTACTGCTTCAAATGGTAAGTTGTATGAATTCACTCCAGTTGGATCAGCGGCTAGATTGCGTAGAGCAGTAGAAGAACGAGCAGGAATAACAATTCAAGTTGTTCGTCAATTTGCAGTTAATTGGCATATTCGTATGCCTAACAGCGGACTAGAAACATGGGGGTCAGTTTATGATGAAATGGCTACCCCAGATGGACAACCACTTTTTTGTATAGAACCTGGTATCCTTGTTAATGGTTTTGGTGGTTATACGCAAACGGTAATGCCTAGTCAAATTACGAAAAGAATGAAACAAGGTGCGAGTATTGGATATACTAAAACAAAAGATATTCCACATTATTGGAATACTCAAACATTTTTGTGGGATGAATTTGGAGTTCAGTGGATTCAAAACAGTGGACGTAATCAAGGGATTATCAATGAAATCCATACAGGTATTGCGAATCTAGCTAAACGTCCGTCTTTCCAAAATAAAGAAGTAACTTTGAAAGTTGGACAATCGGTAACACTGACAGATACAAATGGAGTATTTAAAGATTATGATAATCTAGTAAGTAATACTGCAGGAGTAAAATTAGAAAAGAGCGGTAATAATTTAAAAATTACTGCAACGGCTTCGAGTAATGAGAATGGAACTGTAACTTATAGACGTTACAAAAATGAACCAGTAAATATAGCTTATTATAAACCAGGAAGTCAAACAGTAGCTGTATTGAATGATCCTGATAGAGCTAGTTTCAGTATTCCAATCAAAGTTCTAAAAAACGGTAATGTAAAAATCAAAAAAGTGGATGCAGACACAGGAAAAGCTATTTCTGGTGCGAAATTCAAACTTTCTTATGGTGGCCGAAATGTAGAAGTGGTAACTAACGCTAATGGTGAAGCTGACCTGAAAGACATTCCTCATGGAACAACAGTAACCATTCCAGAAATTCAAGCAGCGAACGGTTATGTGCTTAACAAAACACCACAAACAGTCACAATTGAAGCCAATAAAACAATTACAGTTACTTTCAAAAACAAAAAACAAGTGGGCCGATTAGATCTTATCAAAGAAGATAAGGAAACAGGCAATCAAGCGCAAGGATCTGCTAAGTTGGAAGGTGCTGTGTATGGTTTATTTGAAACAAATGGTCAAAAAGTAAAAGAAGTGACGTTGAAAAAAGCTGGAGACAAGGTCACAGGTTCTTTTGAAAATATCCAAATTATGCATGACTATTATGTTCAAGAAATCAAAGCGCCAGAAGGATATACGTTAGATAAAACAAAATATCCAGTAAATATTGCGTATGCAGGCCAAGATAAAACTGTCGCAGTAAAAACAATGACGCTAAAAGACCAAGTCATCAAAGGTGGCGTGGAAATTGTTAAAATTGGTGACAAACCACTTGTCAAAAAAGTCCTTGATACAATCACAGGAAAAGCAGACAATATCAAGCCTCAATTAGAAGGGGCAGAATTCACTATCACGTCAAAAACAACTGGAAAAGTTGTAAAAGTGATGACAACGGATAAAAATGGTAAAGCAAGTACAGGTAAAACATTACCGTACGATTCCTATGTTATGGAAGAAACTAAAACGCCAGAAGGGTATCTGCCAATTGAGCCAATCGAATTTACCATTTCAGAGGAAGACCAAAAATTCTTCTGGGTATTGGAAGATAAAATCATTGAAGCTCGTCTACATTTAGTGAAAGTGGACGCAGAAACGGGAAAAAATATTCCGCTACGCGATACAACGTTCAAAATTTGGGACCGCTGGGCAAATGACGGTAAAGGCGACTATGTTTCTATGCGTGTACCAAACTCATTAGAAATTAGTGACGAATTCAAAACCAATGAAAAAGGGGAATTTGTGACAAGCGATAGCTTACCTTACGGAAAAAATCGTTATGAAATTCGTGAGTTACGTGCGCCAGAAGGCTACTTGCTTGCGACTGAACCAGTTGTTTTCTCTGTTACTGAAGCCGATGCAGGTGGCGTAATTACGATTAAATTCGAGAATATGCCACAAAAAGGCCAAGTAAAAATCCATAAAACAGGTGAAAAAGGAATTTCTACCGTTGAAAAAGAATGTGAGTACGGAAAATATGCGGAAATTCAATATGAGCAAGTGGATTTAGCAGGTGTGAAATTCAAAATCCGTGCAAGAGAAGATATTACAACATCAGACGGAACAGTTCGTTTGGCCAAAGGTGAATATGTTCAAAAAGACGGCAAAGATTTTGAGTTAGTAACAAATGACTTAGGAATGACTGAATCTGAGCCAAACTTGTATCTAGGTAAATACGAAGCAGTGGAAATCGAAGCACCAAATGGTTTTGTGATGTTAAAAGACCCAATTCCTTTTGAAATCAAATACGAAGGTCAACTGGTTGAATTGGCTTCTACAACCGTTAAAGTTGAAAATCAATTACAAGAAATCAACGTATACGGCTACAAGAAACAAGAAGTTGTAACTGGTTGGGAAGACGGCAAACCAGTAATTGAGCTAGAAAATGCGAAGAATGGCCAAGTCTTTGGCTTGTTTGTTGGTGAAGGTGGTATTCAAATTGGTTTTGATATTTTACCTCACGACACAGCATTAGCTTTTGCGAAAGTAAAAGACGGTAAATTAGCTTTTGAAGGCGTAACATTACCAAACGTAGAAAGTAATTTCTACTTGAAGGAAATTGATGCAGGAAATGACCACGTGTTAGACGAAACTAAATATGGATTTAAATATGTGCCTTCTACGAATGAAAAAGAGCATACGATTCATGTATTTGCGGACGGATACGCTGAAAATAAAGAAATCTTGACGAAAATGGCTCGAAAAGAAATTGAAAACAAATTAGCGTATACAGACGTAGAGCTACTCAAAACGGATAATTTAGGAAACAAACCTCTTGAAGGCGTTGAGTTCCAATTGATCCGTGTAGACGGTAAAAAAGAAACTGTGGTAAATACGTACAAAACAGATAAAGACGGAAAAATCGCTGTGAAGAAATTACCAACAGGGAACTACAAATTCAAAGAAACAAAACCATTGAGCTGGTACTATCCAAATGCCGACGATTTGAGCTTTGAAGTAACGCCAGAAACAAATGGTCAAGTCATTTCCCTTAAAGCAGTCAATAAACGCAAACCAATGGAAATTACGACACTTTTAGCGACTGTAGACGGTAAGAAAGAAGCGAATCCAACCATTGACAATACGTTACGTGATGAAGTGAAAATCAAAGGTGCAGAAGTTGGACACACGTACACTATCGTTACTCCATACGTAGATCCAGAAACGAAAAAAGTGATTACGACTGTTGAATCAACGTATACAGCAAAAGCCGAAAATGAAACAATTCATGTGGACATTCCAATTGCAAAAAATACAATGAAAGACGGTCAAAAAGGGGTAGCTACTCACTATATTTATTACGATAAAGAAAAAACAAAACTTGTTGGTAAAGAAGATAACTTGGCCAATAAAGACCAAACAGTTACCTTCAAAACACCAAAAGCATTACCAAAAACAGGAGAAACAGCAAATGTTGCATATGTGGCATTAGGGCTGTTTCTTTTTGTATGCGCAAGTGTTGTTTTGGTACGGCGTAAAGTCAAAGAATAATGAAGCGAACTAGAGATAGTCAACAGAGGCTATCTCTAGTTTTGTTGTAGTATTTGAAGTGAAATGGGAAGGAACGATAAAGGAGAAGGAGATCAATGCTTTCTAAATTTTTGAACAATTTTAATAAGAAAAAACAAAGTAGAAATATCCATGAAAATTGGTTTTTAGACGCTAATATCTTGTCTGATAATTCCACAAAGCCTGTTAGCCAATCAAAGAAAATGAGAAAAAATACTTGCTTTATGCAAGTAACTGATTCCAATTTTTTTATTATACCTGAATCAAGAAATCCGAAATTTGGAAAATGGAATAGGTAGTTTTGTAAAAATAATTAAGGATAGGGAGAAATAGTAATGGAAACTATTAATCTTTTACAAAGAAAAGAAGCAATGAAAAAGTTGCGTAAGGAAACAAAGCGATTGAACAGACAACGAAAAAAATTACGTCACAAAAAAGCTCTGTTGTTAAAGTGTACCAAGTACAGATTCCGTTTTGTTCAGTACGTTTTTTATCTTTGGGCAAAGTATTTTGACATTTTTTTGGCATTAATTTTTATTTCAGGCCTTTTTTATGTTTGTGGTATGAGTTTAAATGTTTTGAAATTTGATGAAAATTCTATTTTTATAGGTATTCTAAGCGAATTATTTATATGGTTTGGAGATTTCAGTTGTTTTATGATTTTTACATTTATTTTAATTATTCTTTCTTTTTTATATGTTCAAAAATATGTTGTTTTAAGCGATACATTTAATTTTTATGAAGATTTGAAGGAGAGTATACGGGTGCTAGATTCAAATATTGTGGATGTTGAAAAAAGAATCTTTAGAAATGAAAAAGAGTTAAAAGAAACAGGCGATTTACTTCAATAATTTTGATTTCTACTAGGAAATGTTGACTATTTTTATGTTGAGGAGGATTTTTATGGTTTGGATAATGATAACAGTAGCTGTAGTTGTGTGTATTATTCTTTTTCTTATTGCGATAACTCAGTATGAAGAATTGTATGGAAAATTGGACGTATTAACACCACACATATGTTTTATCATTGTAGCTGTTCTTTTAGTCGTTTTATTTGTGTCATCTTGTTTGTATACTAAACAAGAGAGTTTGGCTATTAAACAAGAGATCAAGTGGAAAGATACGATTCAACAGAGATTGGAAGAAAAACATTATCTGTTATCAGAAAAGGTAAATGAGAAGTTTAGACCAATTATAGAGATTGAAGATCGGCAAAAAAAGAAGGCTATTCCTTTTAGTGTTACTTTTATTTTTAATGGAGCGGACGGTTCAAAAAGGGAAAAATTCCCAGGACTTTATTTAAAAGGTACCCTTAAAGGTACGGAAGTAAAAAATATTCAAATTACTAATGAGAACTATCTAAATAAACCAAAACAATTTAAAAAACTTGCAGACAATGCTATTGATTTGTATCAAGTGGACTTTTTGTATTCAGGAGAGTTAAGCGGAATAACAACCAATAATCAAAAAGTACGTGTAAACCAAGATGGAACAGAGTTGTTTGTGGATGATAAGAAAATAGAAGGAGACGCACACAAATGAGTAGCATTCTTTTTGCTTGTGGCTTACTTGTTGGTCTTTTCTTAGGCGTATGCTTAAGTTATCTAGCTTTACACGTTGAGTAACATAGTATTTTTTGACAGTGAAGTTCACTGTTTTTACTTATAATGATTGAGAAAATTTTAGGAGGAACTTTATGGGAAGTATTTTTAAAGCTGAAGGAAAAGCTTTGGCAGTGAGAGAAACAGATGTAAAACTTTATTATGATGAAAATAATTATCTTTTTCGGATTTCACTTTTACCGAATAAAGTGTTGGAATTTCAGAAGAACGGCTTGTTGAAGCCAGATCAGTTGAGGGCATATACCCAGATAATTTTGATACATTCAGGTAAGTGTTTGCCGATTCCAATTGTGCAAGGAAGCCACGGTGTTTGGAAAGATTTATTTGGATTTGACGTACCAAAATCATCCAAAATAAAGAAACGAAAATTAAACAAGTGGCACCTGAAAGTAAAAAATTAGAAGGAGAAGGTATCATGGCGTATCAATGCAATCAGTTTTATCTATTTGATTATAACTCATTATGGACGGAACCTTATTGGTCAGATTTGTATGTACCTACAGACAAAAATCAAAGAGAGTATTCTTTAGTTTTGTGTTTCAAAACAAATAAAGGATACATTATAGGAGAATTTGCCGATCCTGAAGAAGTACTACTTAACCAAGTTAAAGATCAAGCAATGGACGTTTATTCCTTTGAAGTCTTAATACCTAATAAGGAGAATCACCCTTTTGCATTTTACTTTAAACCTACTTTTTCAAAACAGACACTGGTAAACTTTTTTAAGAAAGTCCCGCAGTTAACCAAGTATATAACACAAATAAACGACTTGCTTTAAACAGAATTTTGAAAAAATTTTATAATGTGTTAAAAAAGTTTTCACAAACAGATGTATATACTTCTGTTTGGTAAGAAAAAAATGAAATAAATGGAGGAAAAGTCATGAAGAAAACAAGTAAATTATTGTCTGCATTATTAGTTGTTAGCCAAGTATTTGGCTATACACCAGCAGTTTTTGCAAATGAAGAACCTACGTCGCCGACACTTTCTTCAGAATCTGCGACGGTTCAAGAAGAAAGTAATGGAGGACAAACAGAAGAAACCGTTGATTCTACTCCAGAAACAACGCCAGAAGCACCACCAACAGATTCTTCCACGGAAGAACAACCAACTACACCTGAGCAACCAGTGGAACCAGAAACACCTACGGTGCCAGATTCAAGCAAACCAGAAACGACACCCGTAGAACCAGAACAAAAACCAGAAGAAAATCAGCCTGTGGAAGAATCCAAACCAACGGATTCAACACCGACACAAACACCACAAAAGCCAACAGAAACGCCGACGAACCAACAAAATGAGTCCACTCAATCAAGTGTTTCTACTAATACAGAAACAAGCACAACAAATCAAGGAATAGCAGCACCTGTTGTAGACGAAGTTAAAGAATACCACCAAGCTCCATCAGCGCCTATTCAAGAGTTAGTGCCAGAAAGTACGGTTTCTTCTGATGGGATGGTTCATTTTGAACGAAATGAAAGTGTGGAACAGTTTATTCAAAAGATTGGGGAAGCAGCTAGAAAAGTGGGGCAAGAAAATGATTTGTATGCTTCCGTTATGATTGCACAAGCAATTTTAGAATCTGCTAGTGGTCAAAGTTTACTATCAAAAGCACCAAATTATAATTTGTTTGGCATTAAAGGCACACATAACGGAAAAGGGGTCTCTTTTGCGACACAAGAGGATTTAGGCAATGGAACACTTTATACTACCCAAGCAACCTTTAGACAATATCAGAGCTACGAGGAGAGCCTAAAAGATTATGCGAAACTGTTAAAAGAAGGCTTGGCAGGGAACGCTTCTTTTTATGAAGGTGTCTGGAAAAGTAAAACGAAAACCTATCAAGAAGCTACTCAGTATTTGACAGGACGTTATGCGACAGATAGTCAGTACAACCAGAAATTAAACGGCTTAATTGAAACCTACGACTTAACTATGTATGATCATCCGAAAGCAACAGTAGAAATGACAGGAGCTGATTTTCCAGCGTATAACGGGGAAAACTATGATACGGCAAACAGCTATGCGTGGGGAAATTGTACGCAATATGTCTATAATCGAATCACGCAATTAGGCAAACACATTGACTTAACCATGGGAAATGGAAAAGACTGGGGTGTGACAGGCCAAGCCCGAGGTTATGAAGTGAGTCGCACACCACAAGCAGGAACAGCTGTTTCCTTTCCTGTAGGCGTGTTGGGTGCAGACCCAGTGTATGGTCATGTCGCATTTGTAGAAAAAGTGAATCAAGACGGTTCTATTTACATTTCAGAAATGAATGTACAAGGCTTAAACGTCGTATCTACTCGTACAATTCCAGCAACTCAAACAAGTATGTTGAGTTATATCATGCCCAAATAAAGAAACAGAGAAAAGCAGACAATGTGTCTGCTTTTCTTTTGTTTCTACGAGAAAGGATTTTGAAAAATGGATGTGTTATTTATTTTACTTGGCTATCTAGTAGTTTGTGCGCTATTAGGTTTTTGTGTATCAAAATTTACTATGAAAGAAATAGAAAAAAGTGATGCCAAATTTGAAAAGTTACAGGAGAAAATAGAATCACAACTAAATCTACATAGGAGAAAGCGAATGGAAAGAATTTTTCGAATCTATGATCCTTCTTTTTTAGACAAATTGTTTAGTGAAGCAAGTAACCAATATAGGTATTGTCGATTTAGTGTTCCTATAGATAAAATAGGATGTATAAAAAATGATAATGAGTTTTACTTTGTCCGAAAAGCAATCGAATCTTTTTTCTATTATAGATTTTCAAAAACGGTTTTAGTCCAATGGAATCGTCGAAAAAACTTGATAGAAATAGGAGAAAATTGTATGAAAAAGAAGCTTACTTTTCGCTTTCCGTATAAAGATTATGATTGCTATTATGAAGTTATTCAAGAAATCAATCATTTAGTAGATTGTACAGGTGTCTGTATTCTTTTTGTAAACAAGACTCATTATTCCTTAGAAACAGGAATGATTGTAGAAACCCAATCTAATATTGAAAAAATTAAAGAAATAGCCGTACGCTCAGGAATGAAATTTGACGATTCTTTTGGTCAAGAAGAAATTTTCAACTGTATGAATAATCAGCAATACAATGTTGTTTCATTACCTTTTAAGGCTGACTTAGAGGAAATTAAGCTGTTTGTTGACAGTATTTTTCTCTTACCTTCAAAAAAAATGATGGAAGAGAGGGCGTTCACGCTGAAAACAGAGACAAAGAAAAAGTTGTTTGTGTCATACTGTCATAAGAATAAAGCAGAAGTAGAAAAAATTATTTCGGGCTTGAGGGAATATGGGTTAGATTTTTGGTTAGACGAAGAACAAATTGATGTAGGTGACAGATTAATGGAACGTATAGACGAAGGTGTTCGTTTATCGGATATTCCGATTATATTTTTAAGTGAAGCAACCAAAGAATCGATGTTTGCTAAGCATGAATTATTCGTTTTTTTTGATAAAGTGATTTATCAACAATCAACAGCTAAGCCTTGGTTTATTGTAAAACTAGACCAAGTAGACCCTTATGATATTATGTTTGGATTGGGAAATTTAAAGTATATTGATTATGAACATAGTACAATTGAAGAAATCGCTCAAGCAATTGAAAAAAGATGAATCAAGCCAACACTAGCTACTAACAAATGGGATGTTAGTAGTTTTTTGTTATTCAAAATTACAAAAATAATAAGAAGAAAAGTAGAAGGGAGAAAATCAAACAATGAACCATTTTTTATTGGTATTGCTACTACCGATATCAACGGCAGTATCATTGGCATTAAGTAGATTCATGGGGGAAAAATTTAGAGAAAGTCGATTATTGGAAGAATCTAAAAATCATTTAAAAGAACAACAGAAGCATTCAGAGAAGCTAGAAGAACAACTATCAAGTGGATTTTCACAGGTAGAAGATCCTCAACTTGGTTTATTGACTGACAAACAAAAAGCAATTCAAGAGTCGTTGGACTTTTTAAAGCAGCTCAACGATGAAATACAACGAGTTCAACTAGAAAATGAAGAATTACGTTCACAAAATCGTGCGTTGCGACAAGCAAACAGTCACTCTGTAGAATTTGTGAAGGAAGAAGGTTTAACAAATGAAAAATGATGCTAAAAAAATGTTCAACGAGTTAAAACGTGAAATGAAAGAAACCAAAAATAAGTGTGTAGCAACCCTAACAAGTTCTGCGTTTTATCGCGTGCAATTGATGAATCTTATTTATTTTATTAGATATCGTGCAATGATAGTTTGTCTATTGTATGCTTTGAATTTTATTCTACTTTGTTATGAATTAGACAAAAGTCTTGGATTATCTAAACAACAGCTGTTTACTGCTGTAGTCACCACGTTAAGTAGTTTTTTACTTATTTGGTTTTTTGGCCATTTTGTAGGTTTGTTATGGGACATATCTAACTCAGATTATAAAAGAGAGAGATTCTGTCATTTAGTAAAATTTTTTATTAGCTATAGTTGTGTATTGAGAGTTTATTCCGCTTGGCAAAAACAAATTTCGAATATCCAAACATTTGATGATATTCCAAGGGAATTTGATGTTACCTTCCTTTCCAATTTAGTAACGTTTCTTTTAAGTAGCCTTGCAATTTATCTTTTTTGGAAAAGAGCAAGGAACTATTTAGCTGTTATTACAGATTACAGAGAAAAAAGAGACGCTGCTTCTATTCCTAAACGTATTCAAGATCAAGTTATTTTATTTGATTACGCTGGGCAGATTTTTGTTCCAGTTGGTTTTAAAATCGTTGAACATGAGAGCGAAATACAACCTGCCTATATAGAAGGTCAATCTTCTCATATTCATATAGGAAAATATCTAAAAGAAACATTTGTTATTGTGAAATTGAAGTGGTCAATTATCGAACCGAAAAGTTTATCTGTGCAAGAATGTGTGCTTGAAACTGATTCATCAGTCACTTTAGAAGAATCTAGTGAACGAGGATAAAAAGTAAAGAGACAGTTAAAAAGTGGAAAGCTAATAGTTTCTAAAACAAGAAGCTTCTGAGTAAAGGAAGTAAAAAAAGAGAAGCAATCACAACTGATTGCTTCAACAGCGGTTTAGAAAACATTATCTAATTTTTTTGAGGTATATGTTATTTATATAGCATATTCTTCAAAAAAATTCAATAAAAAATACCAGTCTTTTAGACTGGCAGTCGTAAATTCAATGCGTCGAATTTACTCAGGATTTGCACTATGTTTGAGTTACTCGCTTCTTTATTTTATATCACAGCCAAAGAACTTTTTCAATAAAAAATAAAAAGGCTCGACAAAATATGCGAAGCCTTTCAAGATAGATTGTGATGGAGTGTTTAATACACTTTTTATTATAATGCAAATGAAAAGGATGTCAATTTTATGATAAAAACAGTCAATCGACCACTGATTGACTGTTTTTGGAAAATATTGTTGGTAGACTATTGATCCAGAAAGAAACGCCCGTTAGTATCCGCTAACGGACGCTTGAGTGTGACAAAGAACAGAAAATAACACTGTTCTTTGTTTTTTTTATACCACAAATGCTGTCTTTTTTTCAAGAAAAAAAGTGTGTCCAGTACCGCAACTACTGGACACCAAAGGAGTATTTTTGTTTTGTGACTTGGTCACAGGAATTTAAAAGGATTATTACCTTATATCTATTATATAACATATAGCAATTTTTGAAGCAAGTAGTTTTTACTTGCTTTTTTGTTGCTTTGAAGGGAGGTGAGAGGAATGGTTGGAGAAGAACAAACCTTGCATCACTTGTTGTGTACGGTATTAACCAATACGTATGAGGACGCAACGCCTTATTTGGATTTTACTGTTTCTATTTTCCCAAAGGAATTAAAAAGTAAGCAGGGCCAATATGTACCGAATGACCGAAAAATTGAATTGTTTACTCTTACCCAGTCTCCTGAAGCTACGATATTAACGATGTTACGAGAATTGACACGTCATGTGTTGTTTATGGATGAAGGAGAACTGAAACAAAAAGACGCGTTTTATGAACGTTTCTTTTTGTTGGTAAGTACGGCTATGGCTATGGATTTGTTGACAGAAGACACACTGCTTATCCATGCAGTGAAAGAATATGATCAACTAGTGGAACGATTTGGTGAGGTTTCTTCGTGGGAGTTGCCCAATCAAACGACAAACAATGGTTTTACCGTCCATGTAACGAATAGTTACGAGGCACGAATGCTATTAAAAAATCGAAGTTACCGCTACTTTACGTTAGGCAAAGCTTGGGAAAAGGAATTTTCAACAAAGCAAGAAGCGGAACAAGAAGCAGCCTTTCTAAAGCAACAGTTTCCAATGAGTCAAATAAGTGTTTTGCGACCCGTTGAAGCACTTTTGTGTATGCATTACTATATCGGCGTTTCAGGAGGGTTTCATTGCAAACAAGCCCTTTACCAAGCAGGCTATATCTGGCAAGGCTATGGTCGAAAAAGAGAATGGGTGAAAAAAGTTCCTGTCGGTCAATATAACGAGGAATTAGCATTTTTACATGAGTTGCGCTTGATTGGCCAACGATTTACCCCGACATTTGGAAGTGAACGTCAGGAAAAGAAACAACAAGCAAAGCAATTAAAACGAAATAAACGAAAAGTAAGTTATTAGGAGGCACTTAAACAAATGAAAATTACACAAACCGAATTAAACAATCGGCGAAAATTAGCAAAAGCAATCATGGCAGCGAAAAAAGAAGACCATGATACGTGGTTGGGGGAGTTGTATCAACAATATATCTCCACGAATCAAGATACGTTGACAGAAGCGTTAGCGATGATGACCAAACAAACACAAGCGGAAAAAACGCAAGGGTCTTTTTATTCTAATCATAAAAATCATGGAGGAGGACAAGCTTAATGGAACGAATTCAAACAGTTTTAACTTTTCTTATCGGTGGTTTTTCAGGTCTTGTGGGTTCTTGGGCAACGTTACAGATTTTAATGGCGGCTTGGAATATTATGCGTAAAAATCAACGAAAAGTAGAAGAAGCCAAAGAACATATAGAACACATTGTATTAGGAATTTGTATTGCTGTAGCGGGAGCAGCGATTGTTACTTGGTTAATGAGCGCGTAATGGAGGAAAGTTCATGTATGTTCAGATAACAGGAGGGAGGAAGGTGAAGACACTTCTCCCTTCTAAAAGAAAACGATTAACGGTGAAAGAAGCCAACTTACTTTTGCAAAAGTTAGAAACGTTTGCAGAAGATACTGGAAAAAAAGATACGATCCGATTAACCATTATGGAAGACAAAGACATTCTTTTTCGGGATGACTGTGTAATAGGAGAAGGTCATTCACGCAACCTTCTTTTAGTTGTCCAACATACATTTACCACGTTACACAAACGGACAGATTCTGACGAATGTCAAGAGCTGTTAACCAGTATCCAACAAGCATTAGAAGCACCAGAGACTTTAGAAGAACCAAAAAAACGAGAGAAAAAACCAAAACCAAAGGAAAAAAGGAATCGTAAGCCCTCAGTGAACGCGTCAAAGCGTTCTTTTTCTTTGCCAACCTTTTCAGTAAGAAGTACTCAAGGAATAATCCTAGGGGTACTTCTTCTCGTTTTTCTTGGAATAGGTGGTTTTTGGGTAAGTTCTTTTTCAAAGCAAGACGTACAAAGCAAGCCAACCTATGAACAATTGTTAAAAGAAGAAAAATATGCGGAAGCAGCCGTTGCCTTTCCTGATAAACGGGAAGCCATTGAACAATATTTAGTGGAACAACAAGCGTTTCAGGAGTTGAAAACATTTAATGCGCAATTTCCCACTGATGAGGGAACTTTTGATTTGGCTTTCTACCAAAAAGAATGGAAAAAGGTCATTCAAACTGAAGGGTCAGAATTAAATACGGATCGAAAAGTAATGTTGGCCTATGCGTATATTCAACTGGATCAATTAGAAGAAGCAGAAATCTTGAATAAAACCTTAAAAAGTACCCAATTAGCCACAGAATTAAAAAAAGCTTGGACAAAAAAAGCCATTCGAGCGATTCGAAAAGAATCATTTTCAGAAGCTGAATCAATCAATAAGCGCTTGAAAAGTGAAGAAATAAAGGAATTGATCGAGACGGGAAAAACATGTCAAGAAATGATCGCTCTTTATCGGGAAAAGAAAGATTCAGAAAATGAAAAACTGTGGAAACAACGTTTAACACAATTAGGAGAGGAGCTTTATTATGAAAATGAATAAGCCAATTTTTGACAAGGAGTTATTAAAAAATAAGAAATTATTAGGTATTGTAGCCGCTGTGACGGTTTGTACGGGAACGGTTGGTTATGCGACTTACCAAGCATTTACCCCACCAAAGCAGCAAGCAACTGAAAAATTTTCTGGAGAGAAAGAAAAAGAAACTGATTCTTGGATTATTCCTGAAGATCGTCGAAAAAAATCAAGTGTTACGACTAAGAAAAGTCAAACAAAGAAAAACAAAACAACCACAGACGTTTCAACGGATGTCTTTGAACGGTTTGGCTTGGTAGAAACAGCGAAAGATTCAGACAATAAAGGAACAACGAAGTCCTCCCTATCGCCGAAAGAACTGGTCGCTGTTGCACAATCAATCAAAGACAAGGAAGCAACAAAACAGCCGACAATCCTTGACCAAGTATTGCAACAACCAGCAATTTTTAAACCAGAAAAATCTCCGCAAAAACCAGTAACGGATAATACACCAACAAAACCAAGCGAAGAAACGGACAAACCAGTTGTTCCATTGCCACCTGTTCAACCAGAACAACCAATGCCACAACCTGATCCGCAGCCACCTGTAGCGATTGTGGATTATCAAGTATTGGAACGCCTAGTTGAAAATGCGGAAGGTTTACCAGCTTCTGCTTATATGACAGCTTCTTATCAAGCGATGCAAAATCAACTGAAGGTAGCTAAAACCATGTTGGCAGAGCGACAAGCAACGCAAGCTCAAGTGAATGCACAAGTAGAAGCCTTGCAAGCAGCCATTGATCAATTGGTACTACGAGGCAATTTTTCTGATTTAGAGCAGTTAGTCGCGCAAGTGAAGCTCATTCAACGAGAAAATTATACGACAGAAAGTGCCCAACGCTTAGATCAAGCGTATGAACAAGCAACAGCGTTGATCCAGGAAGGTGAAGCGACACAAGAACGTATTGATGAAGCATTAAATCAGTTGAATCAAGCGATTATGCACTTAGTAGAACGTGGAGAAAAAGCAGCGCTTCAAGCGATTGTTGATCAAGCTAAAGGCATTGATCGTGCGTTGTATACAGCTGAAAGTTTACAAGTATTAGACGAAGCGGTAGGTCAAGCGCAACAAGTCTTGCAATTTGTGGATGCTACACAAGCCCAAGTGGACGAAAGTGTTCAATTGGTTCAAGCAGCGTTAGCTCAATTACAAACGATTGGGGAACCAGATTATAGTCTATTACAATTGACGCGTTTGATTGAAGTTTGCGAACAAATGGATTTAACCGAGTATACGGAACAATCCGTAGCGGTATTTACAGCTGAATTGGCTAGAGCGAAAGCCTTTGTTTCTAGTGGTGAAGTAACAGAAGAAGCAGCGCAAGCACAATTAGCAGCGTTACAACAAGCCAAAGAGCAATTGATAAAAAAAGCAGATAAGACCGTCTTAACACAGCTGATTCAAGAAGTTGCTCAGTTAGAAGCCTCAAACTATACATCGGATAGTTGGGCAACATTGGATCAAGCGTTGCAAACAGCTAATCAAGTAATGGCAGATCCACAAGCAACACAAGAACAAGTCAATGACGCAGTAAGTGCATTACAACATGCGAAAGCAGCATTAGTGGAGGTTTAATATGAAGTATTGGTATCAACAATATGTAGTGGAACGCGTATTTAATATGGTTGTAAATGTATGTATCTTTTTTGCTTTAGCTGATGTGGGAATGGAAGGTTGGCAGAGTATGAATGCCATGACTATTTCTTTTGGGCAAGAAACATTTGGAGTAGGGAGATATATTCGTTTAATATATGCTGTTTTGGTTTGTGTTTATTTGCTCAGTCATTTCATAAAAGAACAAGGAAGCCTGTTAAAACTTTTGACACCTATTCCAAATGTGTTTATTTCGTGGGCTTTAATAGGAATAGTTGGTGGACTTTCAGAATCAGTGTGGCACAAGCTGTTACCGATAACTTCACTACTTATAATTTATTGTTTGTGGCAACAAGTAATTAAACTCCATGATGAAGAGTTGGCTCAAAAACTTATAACATCATATCGTTCTACAGAAGAAAAGACGTATTTTCAGTTGGTAAGAGAAAAACGTGTGTATACGTTATCGAAGGACAAAGGAAGTTTAACGGAACAAGAAAACCTTGTACCTAGAAAAATAGAGCTTGCCTTCAAAGTAAAATATTTCCCGTCATTCTTGCCATTTTTAGTGGAAAGAACACCGTCAAAAGAGAAAGAAGTTCCTTTCTTATGGTTAGGTATTTTCTATCTGATTCTAGGAGTGTCTTTTTGTGTGGCACAAGTAGTAAATGTCTTTGAGTTATCTATTTTTAACATACTCTTGCATGCAAGTTTAGGAATTTTTTATTGCTTAACTCTGTGTGAGCACAATCTATACTTGTATAAAAGAACAAAAAAATGACTAGAAAGAGTCCTTGCTTATTTGCAGGGACTCTTTTTTGTATTTAAAAATAACGTTTTTAGGAGGAACACATGAATAAAAAGAAATTGGTTCGAATCACAAAGGTGGAGCCTAATCGACTATACGCGAAAGATTTAGAAACAAAAGAAGAATTAATGTTGGAAGTAGACGAAGTGATTGCGGAAGATTTCCAACAAATACTAAAAGAAAAACATCAATTTGGCGAAGGGGTCTTTATGACTAGAGAGGAGTTTCTAAATGGCTAAGTGGCAAAAACGGACAAAAGAAGAAATTGAACAAGAAGTCCAACAAATGACTGAAAAAAGCTTGACCTACATTCAAAACCATACCAAAACAATTGAAGATCAATTAGAGTTGTTGCGGTTTATGGATCGTTTCTATGAGTATTCTTTTCGGAATCAAGCATTGATTCAGGCGCAATTTGAAGGTGCTCAGGCAGTAGGAAGCTTTGCCTTTTTCAAAAAAATGGGCCTCTCTGTTCAACGAGGGGAAAAAGGGATTCGTATTTTAAAACCCAATATTTTTGAATACATTAAGGGAGAAAATGGGCAATGTATCCCTTTATCAAAAGCCACCAAAGAACAAAAAGAAAAAATTCAAACAGGAGAATTAACGAAACATAGTATTTATTCGTTTTCGCCAACAACTGTATTTGATATTACGCAAACCAATGCGAAACCTGAGGATTATCCTAAGTTGTTTCCTAATAAACGGTTTGCTTTTTCAACAGAAAAAACAACCGATTTAGCTGCTTTAAAACAATCGTTGCACCATGTTTCAGAAAAAATGCAGGTACCTATTCGTACGCCGCAAACGTCTCGTCTGGGTTTTCGGGAGTTGGGTCTGGCTAAAGGCGTTTTTGCGACAAGTATAGACGGTAAACAAAAAGAAATTGTACTCAATCCAAGAAACACGCCAACAGAAGAAGTGGCTACTTTGATACATGAATTGGCCCATGCGCAATTACATGACCGTACGCGACAAAATGAGCCGAATTCGTACTGGTCTACCAAACAAGTGACGGCACAAACGACCAATATCAAGGAATTACAAGCAGAAATGGTGTCTTATGTTGTTTCAAATCATTATGGGATAGATACGAAAGAACATGCGATTCCTTACATTGCTAACTGGACGAAAAATGGCCAAATGTTTTATGAAGAAAACGCAGAAGAACAAGTGGCTATTTTAGGAGATATTCAAAAAACATGTAAACAATTTATACAAGAAATTGATCAACAGTACGAAAAAAGCTTAGCCAAGACCAATGAACAAGAAAAAACACAGACCTCCTCTAGTACACGAAAAGAACCTGCACCGGCTGCTAAAAAGAGGACGCAAGGTCTTGGTCGTTAAGGAGGGAGATTCATGCATAAGAAATATAAACAATGGAAAGTGATTCTTGCGCACCCTTTAGTGATTGCTTTTGTTGGTGTAGTCTCTTATTTTGCATTGCTTATAGGATTAAATGTTCTCACAAAGCTTCTTTATGTAGGCTTATCTGCGTTAGTTACGGTAAAAAATCAAGGGATTTCACCAGAACTGATGGAAAACGGTCCGTCTATTGGGCAACAATTATGGGCCTATCTCTTACAAACCTCTCCTTTTCAACCAGCGCCTTTATTCGGTGCGTACATGCGCTTTTTCCCACTAGCAGTTTTGCTTATTTGGTTATTGCTTGTACCAAAAAAACTATACCAAATGCGAATTGCTTATAGGGATTTAAACAAAGGCACAAAAGGGGTTGCTCGTTGGACAACCTTTAAAGAAATGCTTGAACAATATCCAATTGTGGCGTTGAATGAGGAAGAATATGAAGGAGAAAGTGGGATTCCGGTCCTTCATTTTAATTTGTCCTCTGTGTGGTATTTTTTATGGAAGTTTCAAGGATTTTCACTGCCTTTTTGTTCGAAGGGATATGTGTTTATGGATCGAAATAAAACCAATGCTTGGGTAGACGCGGGAACACAATCTGGAAAAACAGAAATGTACACTTATCCAACGCTAGACCTGATTATGCGTGCAAAAGAAAAAGATTCGGTGATTATCACTGATTTAAAGGGGAATATGATTAAAAATACCAAAGCAGAGTTTGAGCGTTTTGGCTATGACGTTTGGTGTTTAAATTTAGTGAAGCCAGAGTATTCAATGGGGTATAATCCACTAGAATTAATCAAAAAAGCGTATTGGGAAGGCGATTACGATACAGCGCAATTGTTATGTAACACGTTCACTTACTCCTTGTTTCATAACGAGCATTCTCATGCAGACCCTATGTGGGAAGAAGCGTCTATTGCGCTAGTGAATGCGCTAATTTTAGCAGTATGTTTTCTTTGTAAAGAGAAAGACGAACCTGAAAAAGTCACTATGTATACCGTTTCGGTTATGTTGAGTGAATTGGGGCAAGATCCAGACGAAAATGGCATGACGTCTTTAGACGCGTTTTTCAGTGATTTAGAGCCAACGAATCCAGCAAAACTTCAATTTGCGACGATTCAATTTTCTCAAGGAATTACCCGTTCTGGGATTTATACAGGTACAATGGCAAAACTAAAGAGTTTTACCTTTGATAGTATTGGTCGTTTAACGGCTAAAAGTAATTTTGCTTTTGAACAATTGGCGTATGGAGAAAAACCAGTGGCGTTGTTTATTGTTTATCCAGACTACGACGACTCCAACTATGCGTTAATTTCCACCTTCTTAACACAAATGAATTATGTGTTGGCGAAATGCGCGACTTTATCCAGAGACTCTAAATTGCCACGTAGAGTAAAAAGTGTCATGGAAGAAGTAGCCAATTTTCCAGCTGTACCAGGCTTAGAACGCCATATGAATGTCGGATTAGAGCGGGGTATGATTTATTACTTGATCACCCAATCAATGGTGCAATTAGACAAAAACTATGGAAAAGAAGGCGCCCGTGCTTTATTAAATGCGTGTGGAAACAAGATTTACATTATGGGAGACGGGGAAGACGATGCCAAGTATTTCTGTAGTATGTTAGGAGAAACAACGGTTATTTCTACTAGTCGACATGGAGATCCATTAAGCGTAGATAAAAGTTATGGTGAATCAGAAGAAGGCCGTGAACTGTTAAAAGAAGAAGAGCTACGGTTATTGAAGCCTGGAGAATGGATTGTTTATCGCACGAAAATGCGTAGAGACTTAAAAGGAAATGGCATTGAACCACGACCGATTCGAGCGTGTGAAGCAGAGGGAACCAAAATGTTGCACCGCTATGAGTATTTAATGCCTCGATTTGATCACCCAATGACTTTTGAGGAATTACATGGAGAACCAAGTCCACATGCGTATCTTTGCATGGAGGAGTTAATTATCGACTTTAAGATTGATACGGTTGATATAGAAGATACTGGGGTTTATACAAAAGATCCACAACCAAAAATTTCTCATGATGAAATAGAAGAGCCAAGGGAGGTGGAAGAAGTGGAGTATATACATGGGACAACAGAAGAAACGTTGCCAGAAGAAGAAGTTTCTACCATGATTGAAGAGTTAGAACCTATTCATGACACGTTTACCTTATTAACTAACGTGTTTAGTGAGGATCAATTAACCTTGATGCGCGCCATTGTTCAACGTTCCGTGGAAGAAGACCAATACGATCGTTTTCTTTCTTTAGATACAGTGGAAGAAGTAGAAAATTGGTTGATTTATTTCGATATTCCTGAGGTTCAAGAACTATTTTACAGTATGGTAGAACGCTAGGAAGGAGGAATAGGAATCGATGTCCAATGAAGAAATCATTGCTCGACTATTAGAATTTGATCCGTTGTTAAAAGTAATTACGTTTTGGGACAGCGCTTTGCGAGATATTTCATTTAATCTATTGCTTGGTATAAAAGGATTTGTGGACACCTTGGGTGAAGGTGTGGGTCAAATGTATAAATTAATGAATTTTTGGGACAGTCAAGCGGTCAGAAATTTTATTGATCCTTATCGTCCGGTAGTTATTTCGTTAATGACGTTGGCGATGTTGTGGATCGCCTTTCGCTTAATCGGTGACCCAAAAAAAGACAAACAAAAAATCGTGAATAATATATTGATGGCAATTCTAATGTTTGTAGGATTGCCTTTTTTTATGGGCAAAGCGGGAGAATTGGTCTCAGCTGGTCGAGAAGGACTACAACAGCCTTCCGAAGCCACGTTACAAATCTTTAAAGACAATATTACGGATTTGTATACCATTGACAAACAAGGGTGGCAATATCCAGCCAATGATGTAGGCGTGAATGATATTCAAAAAATTGAAAATTTACAATTATTGGATATTTCTGAAGTGGTGGATACAGATTTTCATTTGTTTAAAGAATCACCCTTATCGAAAGAAGGGAAAGAAACTTTAAAGAAAAAGGTGGTAGAAGTAAATGGAGAGGCTAAATTAGCCAAATTAGAGTCCCATTTTCTAAAGAGCGATGAGGCCTATTACCGTTATTCTTGGCACCCTTGGTATATCTTCTTAGAACTGCTTGCTTACGGGCTTGTTTTAGTGTTTACCATTTTTAAAACAGGAAAAATTTGTTATGAAATTGGTGCTATGCGGGTGTTGGGTTATGGCTTGACACTGACAGATTTAGAGAATGGCCAACGAAACAAGACCTTATTGTTAAAAATCAGAAACTCGTTTATTGTTTTATACTTGCTCTCTGTTTTATTGACTCTCTTTGTTTTGTATATGACATCGGTAAGAGAATTGCAACTAGAAAAACCATGGGATATTATTGCGATTCTTGCCGGTGCAATGGCCGCTATTGATGGTCCAAATATTGTGGAACAGTTATTTGGCATTGATGCAGGCTTAAGTTCTGTAGGAAGAAGTTTAGTCGGCTTTACACAAAGCAGTATGGCCGCAACCAGTGCAGGAAAAGCCATGGCAAGTGGTGTATCTAAATCTATGCAGACGGCAAAATCTGTTGGAGGAAAAGCTGTACGAGGCGCAACGAATGCCGGTGCAGGTTTAGGCGGTTTATTGAAAGGCTTTAAAGGAGGTCCTCTTCCAGAAGACGGTGCTTCCACAGGGCCAAAAGCTAAACCTGAAAAGACTACTCAAACAAATGGCACAAAAGACAACACACCAACAGCAGGAAACAAAGAAAACACAGAACCTAATCATTCGCCAGAACCAAAGACCAATCTTTCTGCGAATGGCTTTGGGGAAGAGGGAACGCCTTCAGGAAGTAATGGTGAACAACCTACACCACCAATGATTACGGATCCTAAAGAAGCGGCTAATTTACTAAATGATTTAACTGGAGCCAAACCAGATTCTACAGGGACACCTCCGAAACTAGGAGAAGGAGCTGGAAAAGCAACACCGGCAAATGATTTCTCCAAAAATGGCGTGAAAAAACAAGTTTCGGTTTCTCCAGGACATTTAGCTGCGTATCAAGCAGGCAATTTAGTTGAACAACCAGAACCGAAGGCTAATCCAGCAACCTTACCAATGGCTGCTAAAGAGGCAAGAGCAAGATTGGAAAGAGATCTATCTACACCAAGCTCTGACGATACATTCAAAGACGCTATGGTAGATAAATACATTTCTACACGACAAAACCTTGCACAAACCAAACTGGTACGCGGTGGCGTACGAAGTTATGAATTAGGAAAAAATACAGGAGAGAAATGGAGAGATAAACCATGAGAAGACAAATTCCTGTGCCAAAACGATTGATTGAAAAAGAAAAATACAATCAAAAATTAAGCTTAAAAGACGCTCTTCTTGCGGTTTTAGCTATTCCTTTTGGCTTTTTACTATCTACTTTTTTTGTAGGGATATTCAAAGTGATTGTGCTGATTTTGTTTCCAATAACGGTTTATTTTTTGATTAGTCCGTCTGAAGTACACAACAAAAAGAATTTTCAGGTGATTCTCCGCGCGTTTTATAAAACACGCGGGGTCTATCACCCTATTCACCCACCAAAAGCAGAGGAGGAAGATCATGGGAATTGATGCGATTGCAGAACGAAAGAAAAAACAAACCCGAGAAGCAAAGAAAAATCAAAAGCGGATTTTGGAATTAACGAAATTGTATCCCGTTGCAGGTATGACACCAGAAGGGTACATCAAGTTAAGAAATAGTTACCGGGAATTGTATGCAGAAATTACAGTGCCTAAAAAGTATGATTTGGATTATCTAACTTATGATGAACTAGATTACATTGAAGAGAATGCGTGGGAATTTATGCGGGAATACAAACGTTCCGTCAAAGAAGTGTATATGAATTTCCCTGAACGAAATCAAACGCAACAACAATATTATAAAAAAATGATTGATTCAACGACAGATCCCGTTCATTTACGACTCTTACACACGGAATTAGAAAAATTAAAGTGGTTGGAAAAAAACGTGATGCGATTTACCTCATTTACGTGGTTTTTCGGAGATACCATCAAAGAGTTAGAAAATAATTTAAGCAAAATTAAGAAGTACAAAGTATATGACTATCAGGTAATTTCTGAACAAGATAAAGTGTTGGTCTTACAACTAATGAATAATACGGGAGGGATTCGACTTGTGGAAGAAGAATAAACAGATAAAAGATCAAACAGAACATACCCAACAAACACGAAGAGATCTTCAGTTGATTTATGATACGCAACCAAAAGGTGGCGTATCTACTGCACATGAATTTTTCTTGCGTTTTGGTGATAGTTACAATACGTGTATTCATGTGGTGGATCGCCCCACGTTGTTTACAGATACCTGGATTAAAAATTTAGTAATGCCACATACGTTGTTAATCGTAGATTATTATACGCCTGAAGATAAGGATTATAAAAAAGCAATTTCTGATTCTGTCAGTGAAATTGCCTCTCAAAGACGACGTGCCCCTAATCAAACTACAGCGGATGATTTAGCGGCAGAAGAGCAAATTTCACGGGAATGGTCTTTGGCATTGAGTCAAACAGGAGAACAAATCAAACAAGTTCATTTACGAATTTTTGTGTATGATGCCACATTAGAAGGGCTAGAAAAGCGCGTCAATACGATTATGCAGACTTTGGGTAGTGATGGGTATACAGGAACGGTATTCATGGATGAAAACGACGATGAATACCGTTCGATGTTTTTACCAATTCATGAACAAGAAAAACTATCTAATTCCAGGGAAAGTTTGCCTTTGCCTGGTGAAGTCATGGGGTTAGGTTTTTCTCATAACCAAACAGCGTTAAATGACCGACGAGGACGCTATTATGGTACGACGTTTTCTGGTGGAACGGTATACATTGATTTCTTTGCGAAAACAGACAAACGCACTTACTACAATGTGTTTTTATCTGGAGATATGGGCGCGGGAAAATCAACGCTATTAAAAGCGATGTTATTTGATCGCGCAATGCGTGGTGATTTGATTCGTATTTTTGGCACAACGAAGGAAGCCAATGCGTTGGTTCGCTTGTTTCAGGGCGCAGTCGTTAATTTAGATGGCACAGACGGCATGATTAATATGTATCAAGTATTTCCAACGGTCGTCCGTGAGGACGGCACGGTGGACGAAAAAGCGTCTTTTCAGCAACATATTTCCAAAGCAGGAATTAAGTATCGCATGTTTAACAAAGAAGCGAAAGAGGACATAGTAACCCTTTATACGAATACTCTTCATGATTTTTATGAAGACATTGGGTTGATTGGGGAACGACAAACACAACCTGTCACGTCGCTTCCAGTGGAAGAGTATCCTATTTTAAGTGACGTAATTACTTATTTTGAAAAACGAAAGGAAGAAGAAAGTGATCCAGAGTATCAAAGCTATTATTCAAGTATTCTTCTTTCGTTAACTAAATTAAGAAAGCAGTATGGCAATATGTTTAATGGCCATACGACGTTCAAAGATTTAAGCAATGTGCAGGTTGTTTGTTATAACACGAATACTTTAGGACAGCTTTCAGGAGAAATTCAAGACTTACAAATGTACAACGCCATTGACCAAACACATGAAGCATGTATGCGTCAAGGGTTGAAAGAATTTGATCTGTATAATGAACGGATAAAGAAAATGGATTCAGAAGAAGCGCTTGATTTGGCTCGACATTTTGTGATAGCGGTAGACGAGTGCCACAACTGGATCAATACAACGAAGTCTTACGTTACACGGTTCTTTATGACCATGATGTCTGAAGCACGGAAGTTGTTTGGAGGCATTTGGTTGGCAACCCAACGGTTGGAGCGAATGTTTCCAAATATGGATCAGGTGTCAGACAAAGACATGGCAGAAGCTGCGAATGATATTTCGCAATTGTATGGGTTGTGTCAGTATCGTTTCTTATTGAAGCATAGTCAAGTTTCTTTAAAGATTATTCGAGAATTGTTTGGGGACAGTATTACCGAACGTCAATATGAGTTATTGCCTAATTTTAAGAGTGGCCAAGGACTTCTCTGTATTGATGGTGCAGAAAATCTACTAATGACAATAGAAGTTTCTAAAGAAGAATTGCATATCTTTGGAGGTGGTGCGTAGTGAAACAGCCAAAAGAATTTCGGGTGTTTATTGCGTGCTTTTTTGTCGTGTTTTTACTTATAGGTATGGTTTCGCTTTTCTTCCGTAATGAAGGAAAAGGGGACGTTGAGGAATATGTTCTTTCCTCCACCATGAAAGAAGATGCTTCAACGATTAACCGTTCGTCTGAGTCAATGGAAACGTCGTCCTTTTCAGTAGAAAAAGAGCCTTCTAAACGTGCTGTAGACCAAGCCAATTGGAATGCGTCGTCTTTGGATACGATTAGTAAATTAGAAGCGCTAGGCACGCAATTTATCGTTTCATTAATGAACCCAGACGTGAAAAAAGACTCGGCGATTAAAGCCATCACAAGCGAATCTGTCCAGAAACAATTGGCTTCTGGACAGATTCCTCTTTATCAGTTTATTCAAAACATAGAGAAGGAAGAAGTGGTTCATTATGGGACAAAAGAGCAATTGATTTACTCCTTTATGAGTGTAGATAAACAGAATCGAGGCGTATTAATGACTGGAAAATTATTGTTTGGCCAAAGTGGGAATGACTGGAAAATTGAAGAGGTTTCTTTTGAAGAAAAGAGGTAATGCCTAGTGAAAAAACTCCTAAAGCATAAGCTATTATGTTGGCTTCTTCCTGGTAGTTTTTTTCTCACGATCGCTATTTTTTTCTCGGTGATTCTTCTTGCGACAGGCGCTTTATTTTTAGCACAAGCAGACAGTGCAAGTAGCGGACAAGGAGGAAATGTTTCAGGGGTTTTGGGGAATCAAAACCTTAGTCCAGAAGTGTTGGCAAAAAAAGCCATCGTTGAAAAATACGCCAAAGAGGAAAACATTTCTGAAGAAGTTCCCGTCTTATTGGCCATCATGATGGTGGAGTCTGGTGGGAAAGAACCTGACCCTATGCAGAGTAGTGAGTCGGCAGGCTTGCCTCAGTTTGCGTTGGCAGATTCTGAGTCGTCGATACGCCAAGGGGTTCGGTATTACAAGCAGTGCTTGAACCAAGCGCGAGCGTTAGGCAATGACCGTTGGACAGCTGTCCAATCGTACAATTTCGGAAGTAATTACAATGTATTTGTTTCTCAAAATGGCAAGAAGCACTCGACAGAATTGGCGGATAAATATTCGTTAACGGTGGTGGCGCCGTCTCTAGGAAATACCACTGGAGCACGATATACCTACAATGATCCAATCGCTATTGCGTACAATGGTGGGTACCTCTATTTGAATGGCGGAAACTTCTTTTATTGTGACAAGGTACAACGTTATGTGACGTCGCAACAACAAGAAGGAAGTACGGGTGCGATTAATACGCTTGATGGCGTTTTAGGTCAAAGCCTTAACAATGGAGAGTGTTATGGGCTCACGGCTTACTATGTCACACAATTAGGTGGTCCGCAATTGATGGGATCCAATAAATGGTATGCCTCACAGATAGGAACAGACTATGATTGGGCTGCCTATGGGTGGGAAGTTATCTTGAATCCTAGCTACAATGATGTGCGTGCCGGAGACGTTATTAATTTTGGTCAAGGTGGGTATGCCCCCCAAGTTTATGGCCATACCGGTGTGGTAGCCAGCGTTGACGGAAACGGTCAATTTACCACCTACGAACAGAACGCCGAGCAGGGTCGTGTAGCGGCAAAATATACGCGTCATTGGGGAAAAGAATACCCGATTGTAACGAGTTTGGTGCGTAAAAAATAATGAGTGAGAGGAGGAGAAACTATGATTCCAGAACTGTCATTAAAGGATGGACGTGTGAAGAAATATCGGCGAATGGGTGGAGTCCTTTTAACGATTTTCTTTGTTTTGTTTGGTAGTTTATTTTTCTATTCAGGCAATGAAAAAGACAAAGGTGTAAAGATTGGAGAGGACATTGAGCAAGGGCAAAATGTGGTCCAGTTAGTGGAAGCCAACTACTACGAAGACCAAGAGCTTTTACAGCTAGGCGTGTATTTCAAGGTCAACAAAATTGACCCGCTAGACCCTATTCAACCCGTCGTCCAAAAGACTAAAAACATGTTGAGTAAGCTAGACGTCAAGGTGGAAAAAATCACAGACGATTACTATCAACTGTTCGTTAAATCAGTTAAAAAAGACAGAGATTTTGTCCTTGCGGTGATGTATACAAAGAGTGAACAGAAGAGTTTGATTAGTGGCTCTGAGCTCTTCCCAGTCTCTGTAAAAAGGGCGAACCATCAGAAGAAATTCCAGCCAAAAACAGAGGAGGCTTACTTGAAAACCTTGTATGTTTTTCTAGAAAAAGAAGCACAGAAAGAAGCTAAAAAATCGGAAGCGACGATCCGAAAAGCAAGGCAAGATATTAAAATTTTAGAAGCAGCCAATCAAGAAATGAAAGAGCACCTCTCCCTCAAAACAAGTGAGCAACGGACGACGGACGAAGGGAAAATTTCTCAGAACCAATCCAAGATTCGCTCGTTGACTCAGAGCATAGAGGAAGAGCAAAAACGAGTGGAGGAACAGGAAAAAATGATGGTTCAGTACCAAAAATTAGCTAAAAATTTAGAGGGAAATTGAGTTTTTTTTACCGGTAATTTGGGTGTTTTTAACGGTAAAAATGATTTTACCGTTAAAAACCATAGTTTTACCGTTAAGAAAGTACCGGTAAAACAGGCAATTTTACCGGTATTCACAAAAAAAGTGATATCACGCTAAAACCAAACCGCACTGCGGTTTATATCAATTTTGATATCAGGTTCCCCTTATGCTCTTACAAAGAGTCTGTGCACTTGTGGCCAAGCCCACAGACTCTCTGTAACGCGATAGCAGGAAGCTCCGCTTCCTCTATCGTACTTCGCTTGATAGTTTGAACGAAAGGAAGACACTTATGGCAGATATTTTATTAAGGAAGCTCTCAAAAAAAACGGTGGCGGGTCTGGACGACCTAGCGACAAAAAAAGGCGTCAGCCGAGAAGCTTACGCAAAGACTGTGCTTGCCTCTCACGTGGCAGGCGCCGAGTTCACCGGCGAACGTTTGGAGTGGGAGGCGCTGGTCAAAAACCACGAGCGGGTTTTGTCTGAAGCGTTGCGTATCATTCAACAACAGGATGCGGTCATTGATCGCTTCCTCAAAGAATTTGGGGAGGGTGTGTAAATGGGTTCTGTTCAACGATTTGAAGCGAGGTTCACGAATGAGGATAGTCCGTTTGGGTTAGCCTACATTGAACGCTATGCGGAACAATACCCAGGGAAGAAAAACGCTGAACTACTTACGATGATTTTTGAAGAACATGCACGAATGAAAGAAGAGCTTGAAACCTTACAACAATTAAAAAAAGAACTCCTCGAAGACGTAAAAAAAGAGCTGGACCCAATACGTATTCGGACAGGATACATCGATAAAAATACGCGTGTGCTGATGGAGATTGAGAATGGTCGGTTAATCAAAGAGGGGATTTCTTCCCTAGGTGGTATGAGTGACTTGGTAGCTAAGCCAATGAAGCAAGCAATCCAACGAGTGAGTGATGAGATTGCCGCGTATCGAACGAAGAAGTTAAACCGTGAACGATACAAGGGTCCGCAGGAGGGGAATGAATGACCGAGAAGAAACGACCAGGTGTGGTCTTTGCGTTTCAATACGTCACAGGAAAAGCAGAAACCTTTAAAACGTATGTGGATTATTTGGACCGAGACGAGGCTGTTCGTAATGAACACTTTGAGAAATTCAATGCCGCAACCAAAGACAAAGATGGGTACTTAGAATACATGGGCAATCCTGAAAAAAGTGATGGTTTGTTCACTGCGAATAAAGATCACTTAACTACCAAAGAACGGCGATCGATTAAAGAAGTCTTTCAACAGGCACAAGAGCAAGACTCAGTTATGTGGCAAGGGGTGGTGTCGTTTGACAATGACTGGTTAGCCCACTATGGTTTTTGGAATCCTCGGACGAAGCAGTTACAAGCAGACGATATAAAAAATGCGTTTCGACATATGATGAAAGAAACGTTAGTGGAAGAACAGTTGGCAGACTCGGCGAACTGGGCGGCTTCCATTCACTATAATACGGATAACATTCATATCCATTTTGCGATTGTAGAACCAGAACCAACACGCCCCTATGGTCTTTATACGAATCGAAAAACAGGAGAAACGTATCAGGCCAGGAAGGGGAGCTGGCATAAAAAGACCTTGGACCATGTGCGAAGTCGTATGGTGAGTAATCTCTTAGACCGTGATCAATCGTTAGCGAAAATTTCTACTTTAATACGGAAAGAAATTACAGGACCTGGTTATTCGTGGAAAGCAGCGTTAAGAGAAGAACCGTATCGGCAATTGTACACACAAATTTATGATCGCTTACCAAACGATCGACGTTTATGGAAGTATAACAATCACGTATTACGAGAAGCGCGTCCGTTCATTGATCAATACATTGAGCGGTACTTGTCTGAGTATCAACCTTATTTAGTTTCGCAATTAGACCAGCAGTTACAAGAAGAAATGGATGTTCGGGAACGAGCATACGGAACAGGGGATATAGAGTACAAACGAATTCTGGATTATCGGAAAAATAAATACCATGAGTTGTATACGCGGTTAGGAAATTCCTTATTGCGAGATATGAAGGAACAAGACCAGGAACGAAAGAAGCGTGCCCCTCGTCAGTATGAAACGAATCAAGAGGAGTGGGAGAAGACCACTAAGCAAAAACCGTTAGTGAGTCAGAAGCAACTAAATAAAATTAAGCGGGGATTAGATAGACAGGTTGAACATGCCCGGAACCAGCGAATCTATCAACAATTACTCCGTGAGCAAGAACAAGAAAATAGTCGATAAAAAGCACAGCGTAAGGCATATACGCTGTGCTTTTTGTGTATGAAAATTAAAGGAGGAAGACCGATGCCAACATTTACGGAATTGAAGGAAAAAGCGAAACAAGTGTCGATTGTCGACTTTGCCCGAGCCCAAGGAGTAGAAATTATTGATTTAGGGAACAAGTGGGCAACGGACGCTGCACATGATAGCTTACGTATTAATAAGTTCACCAATCGTTGGTGGCAAAATTCAGTGGTCAATTCAGACGGTAAGACGCTGGGCGGAGATACGATTTCTTTTGCGCAACATTATTTACAGTTAGGTTCGTTTAAAGAGTGTGTGGCGCTATTAACACAAACAGAATTTCCAAAAGCCACTATCAAAGAAGAGAAAAAAGAACCGTTTCGTTATTATTTCAAACACGCACCGTCAACAGAACAAGTAGAGAACTATTTAATCAACAAGCGTGGATTGGATGAAGAGATTGTTCGGGGACTAATAAAAAAAGGAATGATTCAACAAGATGTGTTAGGCCAAGCCATTTTTGTTTGGAATGATGCAGGAAGACGCGTAGGTGCCACTGTTCAAGGGATTACACCAGACAAGAATGAGCCACGAGGCGTAGCAAAGAAAATTGCTAAAAATTCGCAAAAACACTTTGGCTTTAATGTGACGATTGGTAAGAACCCAGATAGGATTTTATTTTTTGAAGCGCCTATCGATGCTTTGTCGTATTGGTCGTTAAATAAAGACCGATTAAAAGATTGTATGTTGTTCTGTTTAGACGGTCGGCACGGCATGAATATTGAAACGGTTGTATCTGCGATGAAATACATGAAAGAAACCAAAGGAACGCGACCGACGGCAGGTGTTTATTTTGGTCTGGATAATGATCCAACAGGTCATGAGTTTTGGGATCGAATGAGTCACTATGAACATTTTCATTCTCTTATTCCTTTAGACCATTGGATATTAAAAGAAAACATTCAGCACTATCAAGCGGCGTCGGCTGCTGTAAATGGTGCGGTGGATTGGGAGTTGATTGCAGGGGTTCATAAAGCATTGACGAATATGTCTAATAAAACGACAGTGGGCAATGGCTGGAACTATCGTGGGTATTATGCGGCAAAAGATCCAGAAAAAAGAAATGATCATGAGATAGACGTGCGTGCAACTTCTATACAGGTGGCAAAGGCGTTGAATGAGTCTCGTAATCCAAACACAGGCTATATCGACCTTCAAGCCTTTTTAAGAAAGCCACAACTAGAAATAACAGACGAAGCGTTACGTCGCCTAGAATCGAAAATAACCACGTATCATACACAATATAAAGAAGAACGTTACAAGCCGATGGATGTCATTTATAAGGACTGGAACGACGTTTTAAAAGTTCGAACAGCACGGAGTGTTGAACAAAAATTACTGGAAGAAAGTTATGAGCGAAAAGACGGAGAACACTTAGAAGTAACGATGCAGCAAAAAGAAGGGAAACAGACGGTTGTGGCAACCCGCAAACGGTTTGAACAGACCGTTGGCTTTTATGAGGCCGAGTCAGCGCATGAAATGGCCTTCTTAATTAAAAATTACGGGTATCAAGCGGTAGATAAACAAGACCAAAGAAAATATGCGAAAGCAAAAGAAATGGCTCGCGTGTAAATTTAACGACCACTCAACCTAGAAACCATTGAGTGGTCGTTAAACACTGTAGAAGCGAGTGTTTTTCTGTAAAAAAAGATATGGTATACTAGCTTAGTAGAAAAGTGAAAAGATGGTGGCTAATCTCTTGAATAAAGGGGTGATGCCTATGGTTCATAGCTTTATCCCTAGAAGGGAGTAAGCATGTCTGTATTTGAAGCATTATCGCTAATGATTGCATTCGCAACGTTAGTTTTGCTGATTATAGATCATACGAACACAAAAAAATAACCATCTTCTAACACTTTAGCAGGTCGTTAAGATGGTTAAAAAACTATTTTTTCGATAGCTACCGTCTTTTTAACGGTTCTACACTAGAGAGTTGTGTTAGCGCACAGCTCTCTTTTCATACTTATTTTAGCATATCTATAGGATAAATACTAGTAAAGAACCTTTATTCATATAAAGGTTCTTTATTTTTTTATTGATTAGTTGTAAATATATTTTTGGAGGAATTTTTGAATTGAAAAAATATTGTATTTTTAGTACTCATCATGTAAAATTTTTTTTGAAAAAACTTGACAGAGGAGAAACAAATGCTATACTTAAGCACAGCACAGCACAGCACAGCACAGCACAGCACAGCACAGCACAGCACAGCACAGCACAGCACGTTAACCTAAATATACGTGCTTATTTGTCGTACATTAAAATAAAAATAGCCAGCAAAATAGACGTCTTTGTTCCTCAAAGATGTCTATTTTTGGTGGCTAAAAGAGAAGAGGTGGCATAGTGTCACCTCTCTCAATAGACAGAAGTTGGCAATCTGGAAATGAAAGAGCAGATAATCTGTTTTTTTGGAGGACATTTGGTTTTAACGAAAAAGATGTCTTAATTGAAAATACTGATGGGCTTGTGAATGGTACGTTATTTGAATTCAAAAATAATATAGCGGATCTAAATGCTGTACTTGTTCAAGCAATCCACTATCTTTCGAAATTGAGAAATAAAGGTGGCATTCCAATCCCTAGTAAAATTGTCCTTGTAGATATTAGTAAAGACCATGCATATGTTTACGATGCAATACAATATCGTTCTGAAATAGAAACAAATTATGTTAATAGTGCTTCAAAAGATGTAAAAAAATTAACATTAAAAAATTCAACTAAGCCTGAAAATGAATTTGATTTTACAGTATTTCAACCTAATAGCCCTAAAAATAAAGAACTATTGGCACTTTTTGAAAATTATAGTTATCAAAAGTTTGCTATTAATTTTCCGAATATTTTGGGTTGGGCAAATTATATTTATCATCGTGATAGAACTGTTACAAAATCGCAAATGTTTAACATGCTAAGAAATCCTCAAAGTTCTATAGTTGAAAATTATATTTTACCTTGGAATGGAAATGAAACTGATTTTGATACGGTTATGGATGTTTTAAATGATCCGACGAATAGAAAAGATTTGGGCGCATTTTATACACCATTACCTTACGTAAAAGAAGCTACTAAACTTGTTAGGAAAGCAATTAATAATGTTCCAAAAGGTAAGGATTACGTTATATTGGATCGATGCGCAGGTACTGGAGCATTAGAACATTATTTAACGGATGAGTAATTAAGTCATGTTATTTTGAATACTTATGAAATAAAAGAATGGCTGGTTTTGTATAATAAATATATTGGGAAAGTAAGAGCAATTATCCCCCCACTAGCAGTTGTACGGTCGAATCAAGGAAATTTAGTGGCAAGTGGAGATGCTTTAGCAGAAGAGTTTCTAACCATTCCTATGGAAACGGATGGAAAACATGCGACACTACAAGAAATCATTGATGATAACGATGTAATTATTATTGGTTTAGAAAATCCGCCATATTCTAGTGAATTGGCACGTGCACAAGAAGGAAATGTTAAAACGAAAGATAAATTTAGCTATATTCGCAGATTAATGTCTGCTGAATTTGCAGGAGATAGTAACCATGCGAAGGATCTACTTAACCAGTTTGTCTGGTCATTTGAACAATATTTTATGCGGGATCCTAATGATCAATATGTATTGTTTGCACCAGTAAAATATTGGAAATCTGTAGGGTTAATGTCTAAAGTGTTTGTTGATGGTTTTTTAGCTAATAGAGGAAATTTCAAAGCACAAGAAAGTTCTTTATTGGTTGCTTTGTGGAAAAACGAAAAGGATACTTCAACAGAAAGTATTTCTGTTGTGGCTAAAGAAATCTGGAAAGACAACAAAAAATGGGGAACCGGGAAAGGAATTGCTGTAATTGATGTTCCTGAAGATGCCATTCTTAAAGACGTAGCACTTGTGACTATCAAAAAAGTTCATACAACGCTTTCTAAACTCTATTCAAAAAAATTATCTACTGATAAAGCTGCTACTTCTGTTGTAGGATATGACGGCCGAGAAACGTATATAAGAAATAATAAAAAATTTAAACCGGTGTATAATGAAGATATTTTAGCCCATCTTGAAGCTAGTGGATTTGGGTTGACTGCTCAAGATGTTCGTATGACAAGGATTTCCACCTATCATGGATATGGAAGTCAAGTGAGAATCTCTAATTATGCTGAACAAACAGCTTTGTTTGTAGCTAAACAATATCCTCAAAAAAACTGGTTTGAAAAGGACATTTATTATACAACGGCCGATAAAGGAGAAATGTACAAAAAAGATATTGATTTTTTAAGAAAGGCTACTTTATGGACATGCATTTCTCATAAAAATCATTGTATAAGTTTTTATGGTACAGATGGCCGTTTTTACAATAATGAAATGTGTTTAGACGAAAATTCTTTAGTACGTAAAGAGCTGGTTGAACAAGAGAAATATGGAAAACTTGATAGAGCAGATCTCATGTTATTAGGTGTTTTTGATGAATTGTTGGATCTTGTTAAAGATACTCAAGAATACAATCCTTGTTATAATTATGGAACATATCAGATTGAAGAAGATATTAATACCTCCTATAAAGATGCGAACGACAAAAAAATTTATAACAATAAAAAGGTTAATACCAAACTTAAAGAATTAAAAGTTAGATTGGCTAACTATTACTCGGATGAATTGGAAAGTAAATTATTTGAGTATGAATTACTAAAATAGTTAAGTAAATCTTTACGATAATACCACACCCCCCAAAAAAAAACTCTGATCAGGTTTTGGGGGCTTTTTTATCTAATCACGGTAAAACTTGATATAGACTAAAAAAAATATGATATACTAGCTTAGTAGAAAAGTGAAAAGATGGTGGCAATCTAGAGTCTAGGAGGTGATGCTTATGAACGTAAGTATCAAGTCTAGAGAAAGGAGAGCCTGATTTGTCAACTTATGAAGCTTTAAGTCTGATGATTGCATTTGCAATGTTAGTCTTAGCTATCAAAGATGACAATAACAAAAAATAAACCATCTTTCGCTTTGGCCAGCAAGATGGTTTAAGTAAAAACTATTAAACTGCCACCGTCTTTTTAACGGTTCTACACTAGAGAGTTGTGTTAGCGCACAGCTCTCTTTTCATGTATATTTTAGCATATCTATAGGATAAATACTAGTGAGGAACCTTTATCATATAAAGGTTCTTTATTTTTTCTTTGTTTTAGCATACTCTTCTAAATCAGATCTTTTATATAAACGTATTTTTGCAGGTCCAGCTCCTTCATTTTCATAAAAAGGCGTAATGTATTTTAAGCGAACAGATTGTTCAAACCCTTTAACGGATTGTCCGGTAATTTCTGCACCTTTATGTTTATCTACTAAGTTTTTATATATCCATTCTTGAATTTCTTTTTCATACAGCGTATTCATAATATCCCTCCTTTTTAACTATAGCATAAGTACTATAGAAAAATCAATTTATAGTTGTAAGACTATAGTTGATATGCTATAATATAATCATAAAGAAAACAGAGGAGAGAACGAAAAAATGCTTACAAAAGAAGAAAAAAACAAACTCAAAAACATGGTAAAAGAAAATAAAACCTTTCATTATGCTTATGTTGATAGGTTAAGACAAGAAGTTCGATTTTACGTGAATCAATGCGGATCTGTTAGTAAAGCTAAAGAAAGTATGGAAATATTAACATTTCTCTATAGTCTATTTTCTGAGAAGGAATTACCTGAATGGTACACTACAACCGACCTTGAATATGATAAAAAAGCAATTGAACGATTGGAACAGTGGGCAGCGTAGCTGCTCCTTTCCAATGATAAAAGGTGCCAGTGAGAGGAGGAATTTCTATGGAAATAATCCGTTTATTTTTTGAGAATCTATATGATTTGATTAGTTTAGGGATTGATTTTCTGTTGTCGTTGGTTATTCGTATGATTGGTTGGCCAATATTACATGTGATGAAAGGGCTTAGTCAAACGCATGGATTAGAAAGAATTTGTTATTTTCTGGCGTTTATTAGCCTATGTGCGCTTCTTTTGACGGCATTTTATTATTTTTGGGTATATTTTGTACCAATACTTATTTTTTTCGTGCCTCTTTTATCTGTATTGATAAAAGGATTACTTACAATAGCAGTCGTTATTATTGTGTATTTGTTGATTAAAAAGCAATGTTTGCGACTATATCAGAAATTTATTCATGCAGTAAAGTAAATAAAAAGAAAGCCTAATGGTAATAAGTCAAGATATAAATTTTAGAATATGAGTTAGATTTTGAAAAATTAGACCGCACTGAACTAGACCCGACCAAAATCAAATTTTTTTCGGGGTGCTCACGAAGATTTTCGCAAATAA
>SKEM01000098.1_pt1 | contig 68401 bp, 73 predicted proteins | sample 4826731 | NCBI WGS metagenome assembly SKEM01 (sample SAMN11008809, study PRJNA524170) | human gut metagenome | biome: Human fecal sample; material: Feces; isolation source: fecal sample from pouch patient p37 | host: Homo sapiens | place: Israel: Tel-Aviv | collected 2015-07-27 | reverse complement strand
AATTCGGCTTCATAGATTTTATGCTTTTGCAGTTTGATTGATTTATAAAAATAATCTTTAAAAACAATATTTTCGTCTTTAACATCAAGCTCGAATTTAATACAATGATTAAGAGAGGACATAGAAATCACCTTTATTTATAAGAATTTGTGTGGAAACGATTTTTATTGAAGAGGACTATGTTCTCTTTTTTTGCAATAAAAAAACCTGTTAACAGCTTATCATATAGATAAGTCATCAACAGAAAAAATTATAGAGCCAATTAAGAATCATGGGGCTTTTTTTACAACTTAATATCTATCATACCAATCATTGGATCGATCTCACCAGAATATATCTTATCAGGCGTTAAAATATAATCTTCACTTTCTTTTTTCTCTTCAGTACTTTCTTTTTCTTTTACTTTTTCATCTTCATCACTAGTATTTTTTGTTTTAATATCAAGTTGCTCACAAATTTTTTCCGATAAACCAGTCTTTCGATCATTTCCTGCTGTTTTAAAAGCAGCTAAAAAAGCACGGGAATCGCCAACAAGTACTAGATTTTTTTCAGCACGTGTAATTGCTGTATACAAAAGATTACGTTTAAGCATAACGAAATTTTGCATGGTCAAATTTAAAACAACCAATGGGAACTCTGAGCCCTGAGATTTATGAATAGTAATTGCATATGCTCTAGTTATGTCATTCATATCTTTTTTACTAAAAGTTATTTCACGATCATCAAAATTAGCTACCATACATTTTTGGGAATTATTTTCATCAATACTGATAATTTTACCAATTTGACCGTTATAAATATCTTTTTCCGGATTATTTTGTAACTGTAAAATTCTATCTCCAATTCTAAAAATTTCATTATGGACTTCAATAGATTTACTTTTAGCTTTTGGTGGATTCATAATATCTTGAATAATATCATTTAAATTGTTTACTCCACCATTTCCATGATACATTGCTCCTAAAACTTGAATGTCATCTTTAGCAAATCCACGTTTTAATGCTAATTCTACGATTTGACCTACTGCATCCCCTACCAGTTCAGGGCGGCAGCTAATGAATGAATAATTTTTTGTTTTTTTAAATAGAGCCTGCTCGTCCTTACCTTCATTAACATCATGGGCTAAAGCAATAATAGTTGAATCATCGCCTTGTCTATGAATTTGTTTCAAAATAGCAGTAGGAAACGCACCCGATTTAATTAAATCACTAAAAACATTCCCTGCTCCAACAGATGGTAATTGATCTTTATCACCTACAAAGACAATATGTTTCACCTGATTAATGCTAGACAATAATTGTCTAAACAAGAACATATCAACCATTGACATTTCATCAATAATTAAAATTTCACCATTCAATTCATTTAATTCACTAGTATCTATATCACCAATACCTAAACCTAACATCCGGTGAATTGTCTTAGCACTAATTCCAGTAATCTCACCCATTCTTTTGGCGGCTCTTCCCGTAGGGGCAGCCAATAAGAATGGTGGATTATCACTATACAATGCAGCAGCAGGTATTTCAGCTAATTTTCTTAATGCTAACAAAATTCCATTAATAATAGTAGTTTTACCGGTCCCAGGTCCACCTGTCAAAATTGAAATAGGATTCTTAAGAGCATTCTTAATTGCTAATTTTTGTGTGCCATCATATTTAATTTTTAGTTCATCTTCAGCATCTTCAATCGCTGCTTCAATTGCTGCATCATCATAACTTTCATTTTCTTGCAAAGCTTGGTTTTGAACCAAATTTTTCATTGAACGAGCAATATCTATTTCAGTTTGAAAGATATTTTGTAAAGCAGCAGTATTTCCACTGACAACAACTTTTCCCTGTTCTTGCAATTCATTTATACAGTTAGCAATCGGATCGAATTGTTCAATCTGTAGTAATTCACTAGCCTGCGTTAATAAATCTGCTAAAGTTACATAAGTATTTCCTTCACCATTCAATGCATCTAGCAATACTTGATAAATAGCCCCTTTTATTCTTCGAGGATCATCCAGTCTGATATCTAACTGTTTACCTAAAGTATCAGCTGTTTTAAAACCAAAACCTGTAACTTCATTAACTGCCACATAGGGATCTTTTTCTAGTTTAGCTAAACTATCGCCATGATAGAGCTGGTACACTTTACCTGCAACTCGTTTATTAATCCCATACTTAGCTAGTTTTAATACTATTTCCGAATATGAATCCATTGTATTCAGTCCAGATAATAAACTATCTTTTTGCTTACTTGTTAAAGACAGGGTATCTATTTTAGCTGGGCTTTCTTTTAAAATGTCTAAAGCATTTAATCCTAATTCATCGATAATAGTATTAGCTGCTTTTTTACCAATACCTGGAAATTTATCAGAGCTTAAATACTTTGTTAAAGAGCCTTCCTCATGTGGTAAGACTTGCTTATAACTGCTGGCCCTGAATTGTAGGCCAAACTTTTCATGCATAACCAGCTTACCATCAAAGTGATAACTACTTCCAATTTGAATATCACCAAAATTACCGGTTACCTTTATTTCATCACGTGAATAATTTTCAAGCGAACCAATAATTTCTACATCTAAAATTTTATATAAATCTTTGTTGTTTTCGAAAACGATCCCGTTAATTCTACCGGTAAATTCGACCATTATTTTTTCTTTTCCTTATCATTTAGCATCTTCATAATTGAAGCATATTGATCCATAGCACGTTTATAGTATTTTTCATCCATTTTTTTGGCACGATCAAAATATTCTTTTGCTTGAGTACGATCTTTTTCCAAAGTTGATACACCCAATAAAAAATAGATCTTTGCTGTTCGTTTTTCTAAAGGAATCTTTAAGTACAGCTGCCGAGCCGTATCATTATTACCCATGCTCATCCAAATATCCCCAAGTAATTCCTGAACACGTTCATCTATATTTTTAATTGTTAATGCATATGCTAATGCCTTTTGACTCTGACCTAGTTTCAAATAAGTTAACGCCTTTTGATAAAGCGTTAAATCATCGTTAGGAATTTGATCTAATAAATTTAAAGCTTTGTCAAAATCTCCTTGCATGTAATAACAAATAGCCAAATTATAATTTAATTCTTTAGGCTTTTTAACCAAATGCTGAGCATGTTCTAACAATTGTTGTGCCTGATCTAAACTTCCCTGCTCAATTAAATAGGTTGATAGCTGTAAATAATTATCAATATTTTGTGGTTTATCATCTATTCTTTGAACCAATAAATGAATCGCCTGATCTACTTTGCCTTCATCATAAAGTTGTGCAATTTTTTTATCCATTATAGAGAATCCGTCTTCGATAACTTTCTGCCTAAATAACTAGTTTCATTCCAAACAACAGGTTTAAATGTTTTCCCTCCGTCAAGTGTTTCAAGTATAGTTAGACTAGTATTACTTAATCCACCATTTTTTCGAATATCTTTTAAAGGATAGCCTAAAAGGCCTCCCATAATAGCTGATAAAGCTGCACCATGACTAACTGCTAAAACTTTATCATTGTCATCTGGAAATCTCTTTGCCATTTCTTCAGCAAATAATTTACCACGACCAATAACATGCATATAGTCTTCCCCATGAAGTTCAGTTGGGTCATATTTATCAGGATGGTGCCAAAAATTGTTCATTTGTTCAGGAAACTTTTTCTCTGCTTCTTCGAACTTCATCCCTTCCATATCACCAAGATTAAATTCCCGCAATCTTTCATCAATTACTACAGGTAAATTAGCATTCATTGCGTTATCAATTCCTTGCGCAGTATTAAAAGCACGATCTAACGGACTAGCAAAAATTCCTCTAAATTTTACACCTATTAAATGTTGACCCAATTTTTTTATATCTTCTAAGCTTTGTGGTAATAATGGTGAATCACCATGCCCGCCTTGAAAACGACTGGCTAAATTCCATTCAGTTTTTCCATGACGTACAAAATAAATCTGCATTTCTATTCTCCCCAAATTGTCTATGTTAATATTAATAGTTTAACACAAACAAAAGGACGTTCGATGATTCGAACGTCCTTTTTAAGATATTAGACCAATTGTAATTGCTTATCCTCTTGGAAAGCAGCATCGATATTACCGCCACCAATACACTCTTCTCCATCATATAAAACAAGAGCTTGACCAGGTGTTACGGCACGTGCTGGCTCATCAAAGTAAACATCTACCGTATTATCATCAGCATGATATTTAACAGTCACACCGATATCACATTGACGGTAACGAAACTTAGCCGTACAATGCATTTCAAAGTCACGATCAGGCTTGCCAGTAAAGAATGACATATCACTAGCCTTTAAGCGACTAGCGTAAAGAAGTGGACTATCATAGCCTTGCTCAACAATTAATTCATTCTTCTTTAAGTCCTTACCTACAACAAACCATGGATCTGTTGATTCCTTAGTTGAACCTAAGCCTAAGCCTTGTCTTTGACCAATAGTATAGTACATAAGACCAGCATGCTCACCGACAACCTTACCTTCTGGAGTAACCATCTTACCTGACTTAGCTGGCAAGAATTCGCTCAAGAACTTTCTAAAGTTTCTTTCACCGATAAAGCAAATACCAGTAGAATCCTTCTTCTTAGCAGTAGCCAAGCCATTTGCTAATGCAATTTCTCTAACTTGAGGCTTAGTTAAGTTAGCCAATGGGAAAATAACCTTCTTAATTTGATCTTGACTCAGTTGACTCAAAAAATAAGTTTGGTCCTTATTGCCATCCTTAGGACGCATCATATGGGTTACACCATTTGCATCAGTTATAGTTTTAGCATAGTGACCCATCGCAATATAATCAGCATCTAGGCCCATAGCGAATTCTAAGAAAGACTTAAACTTAATTTGGCTATTACACATAACATCCGGATTAGGAGTTCTGCCCTTCTTGTATTCATCTAAAAAGTACTCAAAGACGCGGTGCCAGTATTCTTTTTCAAAATTAATTGAATAATATGGAATACCAATTTTATCGGCAACTTTTTTTACATCTTCGTAATCTTCTGTAGCAGTACAAACACCTGAGTCATCGGTATCATCCCAGTTTTTCATGAAGACGCCGACAACATCATAGCCTTGTTGTTTGAGCAAAAGTGCTGATACGGATGAATCAACACCGCCGCTCATTCCAACAACTACTCTAATCTTACTATTGTCAACCATTATCCAATCAATCCTTTACCTGAGCAATTATCTTGCGCTCCTCCAAATCCTTTAAGATATAATCCAAAAGTTCAACTGTTGGAGCTAATTGCTTATTCTTAAAAATATTAACTTTCTGCAAACCACTGCGATCAGTGACAACCATAGTCCAATGATCTAAAGCCTTATTAATAGTTATCTTTAATTTAGTTGGTGCATTATAAGGTGAATCATTATACAGAGGATGCTCATAATTAAAATTCCCCTTAGCGGTCTTTACGAAACCAGCATCAATTAAAGCATATAATTTTAATTCAGCATTTAACGTAAACTTACGTTTATCACCATTAATCACAACTGTATTTGCCATAATTTCCCTCACTTATTTATAATAAGTTACTTTCTTTTTAAAAGCAACTATTTATTTTCAGATTAATTTTTTAACAGCTTCACAGAATAAAGCACAATATATGTCACTTAAAAAATAAGAATATTGCAACTTATACTTATTAATTCAACTCTTCTACGTAATCACTAATTAATTTAGCTGCCTTAGCTCCTACTTTCTTTACAAAAGTATCAAAGTCTTCGTTAGCTGAGCCATCACCATTATCAGAAATTGCTCGCATAGCAACTAATGGTTTCTTAAATGCATTAGCGACTTGCGCAAAAGCTGCTCCTTCCATTTCAACACATAAGGCATCTGAAAAGTTCTTCTTTATCATATCTTTTTGCTCATTTGAAGCAATAAATGAATCACCTGTTACAACCAATCCTTCACGAAAAGCAACCTTTTGCTTCTTTAAGTAATTTGCAAAAGCTGCACGCTCTGGTGAATCAAGTACAAATTGAGCTGGCTGTTGAGGAATTTGTCCTTCTACATAATCACCAGCTGCAGTATTATGAGCATCATAATAGGCAAATGCATTTGGTAAAACTAGATCTTCTTGATGAACATCTTCCTTAAGTGCACCAGCTGAACCAGTCATAAATATTACATCTATATCAACACTTGTTAACAAACTTGAAAGATTCATAGCTGCTTGGACTTTACCAATACCACTTAAACCCAAATATACATCATTGCCATTAACAGAAAAATGTTCGAATTCAGTTGATCCGAACATTTCTTTATTTTCTGAATGGAAATGATTACGATAAAACTCAGCTTCTTCAGCCATTGGAACGATAATCGCAATCTTCATTTTATTCCTCATTTCCAAATTATAAATGAAACAGTGCAAGTAGCACCAAAACAATTAGTACAATTACTAACAGAATAGCACGATTTAATCTTTTTTTCAGTCTTAAAGATTTACTCTCTTGTACTATTTCTTTATCAATAGTTTCATCTTGTTGATAAAATTCTTGTCCATTCCCATTTAAAGGGCGTCTTTTACCCTGCGAGGTTGAATTTTCCCTTTTAAAATCAGGATTGACATCAACTTCTTCTGAATCATTATTTGAAAAAGCAGACTTTACTTTATCTATTAAACTTTTTTTCTGCTTTTTACGGTAATCAGAACGTTTTTCTGCCATTTTATTCCTTATTGTCGGCCTGCGCATTACGTAATAACATGTTTTCCCAAACTGTTATTGCATAAATAGTTTTCGCGTCAACAATTTTTCCTTCAGCTAATAAATTCTTTAGTTCATCTAAACTATACCAATCAGCAGTTAAAAATTCATCTGCATCGAGTGAACGCTTATCAGGCAATTTAGTCAATGTATCGCAATAAAAGAGATACATTTTTTCGTCACAGAAACCAGGTGAAGAATAAAATTCGCTCACCTTTTCCCAATAATCGGCCTTATAGCCACCCTCCTCATTTAATTCACGCTTCATAGCATCTAACGGGCTAGCATCAGTAGGATCAATTAATCCAGCTGGAATTTCTAACGTAATTTGTTTAATCGCTTCGCGCCATTGCTTAACTAAAAGCATTTTTTGTTCATCATTAATTGCTATAACGCCAGATGCTGGACGATGCTTTATTATTTCTCTAGTTGCTGTTTCGCCATTAGGAAGCTTAATCGTACGAACAGATAAATCTAAAATTCGTCCTTGAAAAATTTGTTGTGATGAGATTTCTGTTTCTTTTAAATCCACTAGGTCTCATACCCTTTCTTAGGCTAAATATACATTGACACATTGTAAGCCATTTTTTCCTTGAGCTAATTGATATTTAACTCGGTCACCAACTCGCAATGATTTATAGCCTTCTTCTTTAATGGCCTTATAAAAAACAAAGTATGATTTATGATTTTTATCATCTTCAATAAAGCCATAACTGCTACCGTCATCAAATTGCTTAACAGTACCTAAACGCATTATTCTTCCAATCCTTCTTGAGCTGCTTCAGGAAAATCTTCTTCTACGATTTTGGCACAACGTCCACAAAGTTCTGGCAACTTAGGATCTTCACCAATATCTGTTCTGATCATTCTACAACGAGGACAAACTTCACCTTCGGCATGTTCAACTACAATGCTTGCATTGTTCAATTTTTCAGCATTCTCAGGTGCTTCACCATCAGCAATAGTTAATTTAGAAACAATTAAAATTTGTCTGAAATCAGCATCTAAATCATCAAGCATAGCCTTGGTTTCCTTATCTGGATAAATAGTTACAGCTGCTTCAAATGACTTACCAATTAACTTCTTATTTCTTGCATCTTCAAGTGCCTTTAAGACATCATCACGTAAATTCATGAATTTACCCCAATTTTCAAGGAGCTCATCATGATTTGCATAGTTCTCAACCTTAGGCATATTAGCAAGTTGTACATAATCTTCAGGTTCCTTCAAGAAGCCCCAGATTTCTTCCATAGTGTGTGGCAAGATTGGAGTCAAAATCTTAGTCAATTTAACTGCTGCATCGTAAATAACAGTTTGCATAGAGCGACGTTCAAGACTGTTTTTACCTTCGATGTAAAGAACATCTTTAGCAAAATCAAGATAAAATGCTGAAAGATCATTTGAAATAAAGTTGAAAATCTTCTTAAATACAGTGGTAAAGTCAAATTTATCATATGCTGCAAGACATTCTGCAACTAAGTTATTTAACTTAATTTCCATGTATTGATCAACTGAACGAAGATCATCGTATGCTACACCATTTTCCTTTGGATCAAAATCACTTGTGTTAGCAAGCATGTAACGGAAAGTATTTCTGATCTTTCTGTAGCTTTCTGCAGATTGTTGCAAGATACCCATTGAAACTGCCACGTCTGAAGTAGTATCAGCTTGAGCAACCCAAAGTCTGATAATTTCAGCACCCATACGTTTAATTACATCGTTAGGTGAAATTACGTTACCAAGTGACTTAGACATCTTGTGTCCCTTGTCATCAAGAACAAATCCTTGTGATAAAACTTCCTTATATGGTGCCTTACCAGTTACGGCAACAGAAGTAATCAAACTTGAGTTAAACCAACCACGGTATTGGTCACTACCTTCAAGGTATAAATCAGCAGGATAATGCAAACCATCACGTTTTTCCATTACTCCTGACCAAGATGAACCTGAGTCAAACCAAACATCTAAGATGTCCTTTTCCTTAGTAAATTCACCATTTGGTGAATGTTCTGAGGTAAAGCCCTCTGGTAATAATTCCTTAGCTGTATGAGTATACCAAGCATTTGAACCTTCTTTATCGAAGATTTCTGCAATATGTTCAATTGTTTCTGGAGTAACAATTGGAGTACCATCTTCTGCATAGAAAATTGGAAGTGGAACACCCCATGCACGTTGACGTGAAATTACCCAATCACCACGATCCTTGATCATATTGTAAAGACGCGTCTTACCCCACGAAGGAATAAATTTAGCATTATCAATTTGTTCAAGAATTTGATCTCTAAATGGAGCAATTGAAGCGAACCATTGTGTAGTAGCCCTAAAGATTACAGGCTTCTTAGTACGCCAGTCGTGTGGGTATGAGTGAGTAAATACCTTGAGCTTAAGAAGTGCACCCGCATCTTTAAGTTTTTCAACCATCAACTTATCTACATCTTGGTAGAACATACCTTCAAGTTCTGGTACTTCATCAGTATAGCGGCCATGTGCATCTACTGGACTGAATACTGGCAAATCATATTTTTGACCTACGTTAAAGTCATCAGCACCAAAGCCTGGTGCAGTATGAACTAAACCAGTACCATCATCTAAAGTTACGTGGAAACCTTCAGTTACAAGACTTTCCTTGTCATAAAGTGGGTGCTTTGCTTTCATGTATTCCATGTCTGCACCCTTAACAGTTTGAACAACCTTGTAGTCATCCCAACCAATTTCTTCAGCTACCTTATCAAGTAAACCAGTTGCTACAACGTATTTCTTGTTACCAACTTGAACTACAGAGTAATCAAATTTAGGGTTAACACAGATTGCTTCGTTAGCTGGAATAGTCCAAGGCGTAGTAGTCCAAATTACAAAATAGGTATCTTTTGGATCAATAATACCTTTACCATCCACTACTGGAAAAGCTACAAAGATAGAATTTGCTTCTACATCTTTATATTCAACTTCTGCTTCAGCTAAAGTTGATTCACTTGACCATGACCAGTAAACAGGTTTTTTACCCTTGTAAATGTAGCCTTTCTTGTACATCTCACCAAATACACGAATTTCTTGACCTTCAAATTCATGTTGAAGAGTAATGTATGGATTATCCCAATCAGCCATAACACCCAAGCGCTTGAAGTCAGTCATTTGCTTTTGAACTTGTTCTTCAGCATATTGACGACAAAGTTCGCGGTATTTAGCACGATCCATAGTCTTACGGTCAATGCCTTTTTTAGCAAGTTGTTGTTCAACAGGAAGTCCGTGAGTATCCCAACCTGGCACATATGGTGCATAGTAGCCATTCATATTCTTGTAACGAACAATAATATCCTTAGAAATCTTGTTCAAAGCGTGTCCCATATGAATGTTACCATTGGCAAATGGGGGGCCATCATGTAAATCAAAACGAGGATGACCTTCGTTTAACTTTAATCTTTGTTCATACAAATGGTTATCTTCCCATTCTTTTTCCCATTCAGCTTCACGAACAGGTAAATTACCGCGCATCTTAAATTTAGTTTTACCTAAATTAAGAGTATCTTTAATTCTCATTAATAAAATCCTTTCTAAAAAGAAAACCTCGTCCAAATTAGGACGAGGTTAACCGTGGTACCACCTAAATTGAATTCTAAAAAGAATTCCACTTACTTTTGCGTAACGTGCAAAAAACGCTTAGATCAATATGGCAGCCGATCAACTTTTGGGCACTTATATTAGTCTCACACCATCTCTAACTCGCTGAATCGCCACTAAGTTTTACTGTCAATCTAATTATTATTTTTTATAATCGTCCGGAAAGACAATAGTTGGATTCAACTTACTTGTATCATCTCTAGTACTAATTGTCTCATGATTTGGACTATCCCCTGTCATTGGTTGTGGAGCAGGACTCTCCGCTTCATCATCAGGGTCTTGAGAAGAGTTTACGTCATTTTCATCGTCGTTGTCAATATCTTCATCATGTTCATCGTCGATTAATATGTCTTCATCTTCATCATAATCGTCCATATCTGTATCTGAAATTGCAGGAATCGGTTCTGCGTCACCACCTGGATAAAAACGGTCTGTACGGAAGTATTTATCCAAAGCACGTTGCCAATCTTCATCATTTAGATTATCAATTTCTGCTTGAAGCATTGCTTGAATATGGCTACGGAATTCACCCACTTGCTTCTTTAAACGCTTATAATCACCCTCAATAACATCTCTTTGCTGTTTTTGATAATCTGTATCAACTTCAACTTGTTTTTTAGCATTTTTAATCATGCTTTTAGCTTCTGCTTCTGCCTTTTCTCTTAATTCATCAGCAGTTTGTTGAGCTGAGATGAGGGATTTATTCAATGACTTTTTCTTTTCATTGTATTCGTCCACTTGAGCTTGTAAGTCATCAATCTTTTTATTTAAAGAAATAACAGTATTCTTCAAATCAACAACTTCATCAAGAGCATCACCATAATTGTCAACAACTTCATCTAAAAAATTATCAACTTCATAACGATCGTATCCATTACGGCCTCGAGGCTTAAATTCTTTATTATGAATATCCATCGGAGTTAATTGCGTTTCTTTGTCTGCCAAAGTTTTAGCACCACCTTATACTTACCTTTTCTTGTAGCCGAAACATTTTCAATTAAAACTCGACCAAAATGTCTTAAGCTTAAGACATCATCTTCTTTTACCATTATATTAGAATCTGTTATATCATGCCAATTTAATTTGACCAATTTAGAATCAATCATTTTCTGAATTTGACCACGACTCTGTTTACTTATTCCAGATAAAACCGCATCTATTCTCATGGATGCAATTATTTCAGTTTTTTCAATAGAATCGTCCTTAGGTACTATAACATTTTTAAATAATATTGGTTTAAGTTTAACTTGAGTTCTTCCAATTCGATCAACTTGTTCTTCAAAAAAATCGGTTAATTCTTTTTTAGCAAAAAATTGCCAAGTTCCATTATCATCAGTAACAATATCTCCAAAAGCATCAGTATTAATGCCTGAATTAGCAAGTGTACCTAAAATGGAACTATGTGTAATTTTAACGAATTTTTGAGGATATTCAATTTCATACGGCTGAATTTGATAATCATCTGGTCGAAGATTTACCCATTCTTCACTTAAATATACTCGCTTCTTCTCTGCATTGGCATAACCACCATATTCTTGAATAAATGCATCATTACCAACTATTGTTTTTAAAATATTTCGCTTACCCGGATCCAAAAAAGAAGTTAAAATCGGTTCATGTTTAAAAATGAGCTGATTAAAAAGACCAGTAAAATAGTCAATTACTGGTCTTTCTTCTTGATTAAAATGTGGGTAAAACTTACTTGCTTGTCTACGCTCCACTACCCTACTAACCTCAACAAAATATTAAATATCCAAATTAAAACATAATTTTGAACGAAATATAAAATAAACAATCCTATTATTGGAGAAATATCTATTCCTGTTGAATAAGCTAGTTTGGCAAATGGCCCTCTTCTAAACAAATTCAAATATGGATTTACAATCTTATCCAAAAATCTACCTACTACTGAATTACTCAGCATAGGTAACCAGCTCATAATTGCATCAATTACGATAAAAAGACTATAAAGCCATAAAAGCCAAGTAAGGATCATATAAATTAAATGCAATACATTAAACATTAACTTAAATTATCTTTCTTATCCACTAAATCACTAATTTTACCATCAGTAACAAATTTAGGTGGAGTAGCTAAAAAGATCTTGTCACCAATACGTTGAATTTCACCGTTTAAGGCATACACAGTACCAGTAATAAAATCTACAATTCTACGAGCTGAGCTATCTTCCATTCTGCTAAAATTAATGACTACCGCTTTATTATTTAATAAATTTTGTGCTACATCCTTAGCATCAGAATAGACACGTGGCTCATACAAAACAATCTTGCTCTTAGATGAGTTCAATCCTGATTTGATTGAAACTACATTATCACGATTAATAGAGTTGAGAGGCAAGTCTTCATTATTTTCTTCATTTTGTGTAGTGTATTCTTCATCATTTGCTAATTCATCGTCATTAGAAATACCGAAAAATCTACCTAATTTGTCAAAAGCCATCTACATCTACCTCCAAAACTAGTTTTCACCGCGGTGCTTGAAGAATGGAATATCGTTGTTATCGTCACTTGTGTCTTGTGCACTAGTTTCAATTTGAGAAATACCTTCTTGTTCTTGATCACTAAACGCATTAAACTTTTCGCTATCTTCTTCAGGTTCAGCAGGTTTAGTATTTCTTCTTTGATTATCTTGATTATTATTTAAATCCCACACACTAGTTGGATCAACCATAGTTTGCTTTGATTTCTTAACTTCAGGTTCTGAAGCATTATTTTCTGGTTGAATAGTTTCAGGACGATCAACAGTTTGAACCTTTGGTTGAACGACATCATTATTTTGAGCTGGTTCGCTTTCTTTCTTAGGTTGTGCCTTAATTTGGTGGCTTCTTCCTGGTAATTGCTTTGAAGCAGCTTCTTCAGCTTCAGAATCAATACCTGTAGCAATAACTGTTACTACCACTTCATCGCCTAAGTTAGGATTGATTGATGTACCAAAGATAATGTTTACGTCGTCACCTGCAGCCTTAGATACAATTTCTGAAGCATCTTGAGCTTCAAACAAAGTAAGATCAGGTCCACCAGTAATGTTAAGTAGTACTTGCTTAGCACCATCAATTGAAACTTCAAGAAGTGGTGAAGAAATTGCTAACTTAGTTGCTTCAACAGTTCTATTTTCACCACTAGCACGACCAATACCCATCAAAGCAGCACCTTGGTTTTCCATAACCGTCTTAACATCAGCAAAGTCCAAGTTTACGTAGTCAGTTGAAGTAATCAAATCTGAAATACCTTGAACACCTTGCTTTAAGACATTGTCTGCTTCTTTAAACGCATCCATCATAGGGGTCTTCTTATCAACCATTTCAAGTAAACGATTGTTTGCAATGATAACCAAAGTATCAACATATTGCTTTAATTGAGAGATCCCCTCTGCAGCGTTTTTTGAGCGCTTAGGGCCTTCAAAACTAAATGGACGTGTAACCACACCCACAGTCAATGCCCCTGTTTCACGGGCGATTTTTGCGACTACAGGAGCAGCACCAGTACCAGTACCACCGCCCATACCAGCAGTGATAAAAATCATATCTGCACCTTTAAGTGCATCTTCAATTGTTTGTTCACTTTCTTCGGCAGCTTTTTGTCCAACTTCAGGATGTGAACCAGCACCTAAACCGCGTGTTAACTTAGGCCCCAACTGAATCTTATTTTCAGCTTTATTACTATTTAAAGCTTGAACATCTGTGTTTGCTGCAATAAATGAAACACCTTGCACGCCATCGTCGATCATTCGGTTAACAGCATTGCCTCCGGCACCGCCAACACCAATAACTTTGATGACAGCATTTTTATTGTCGTCTGAATCGAATGTAAAATCCATTAAATTAACCACCTTTAATCAAAGAATTTCTTAAAGAAACTCTTCAAGCCATTTGTTTTTTCTTTATTATTTTCTTCGTCCTCAGTAGAATCATCTGCGGACATTTTGCCTCTATTATATGCTTCTTTGGCTTCACTTTCACTACTAGAAACCGTTCTTTTAGAAATCTTGGAACTTTTTGGCTTAGATTCTGTTTCTTCAGTGGCAATTTCACCAAAACCATAAATTACGCCATTAACAAGATAATCAATTTCTGACATTCTATAAGAGTAATTTACAATGCCATAAGCTGCTGTATAAATAGGGTTTCGCATTCCGATTTGGTCAGGTTGATAAATACGAGCTTTTACATTTAAGCCATTGGCTGTCAAACTGTCAATTCCTTGTAATAAACTAGTACCACCAGTAATTACAATTCCACCAGGTTGCTTTAAAGCATTATGCTTGGCAAGGCCTTTACCAAGTCTAGTCAAAATTTGTTCAACTCTTGCATTAATAATTTCACTAAGATATACTTCATCAATCATATGTTGACCATTTGCGCCCACACTATTAACAGAAAATTTATCATTTTTTGAAGCAAAGCTTGGATCCGCAAAACCATAGTCTAATTTAATTTGTTCTGCATCACTTCTAGAAATGCTTAAGACAGTAGAAATATCATTAGTAATATCGCTTCCGCCTTCTAAGTCAATATTTGCATACTTAATTTGACCTTCTTTAATGACAGTAGCAGTACTTACACCGCCACCAAGATCAATTATAACAGAACCAAAAGTTCTTTCACTTTCGCTTAAAGCAACACTAGAGATTGCCAAAGGAGTGGGTACAAAAAAGTTATTATGATATCCGGCACGTTCAATTGCTTTTTTAATATTATGAAGTGGACCAGTAGGTGCTGTAAGCAAAATTCCACTTACACCCAAAGAACGCGCAATCATCTTTCTAGGATCATCGACTTCTGTTTTACCATCAATCAAAAATCTACTTGGCAAAAAAGTTATTGCTTCGCGATTATCTTTTGCTGCTGAACGAATTGCAGATTGAATCGTTCTTCTAACATCATTATTATCAACTTCTTGACCTTGTTCACCTACATTAGCAAAACCTGTAGCGGTCTCCAATTGAAGCATTCCAACAGGAATACCTGCAACAACACTATAAATTTTAGCATTTGTCTTTTCTGCCACACCTTTAAGTGCACGACTAATTGCCGCTGCAGTTTGGTCAATATCAACAACTTGTCCATGTCGCATCCCAGAATTTGGCGTAGTGACTGCGCCAATAACTTTTCCAGAATCTGCAACAACGGCTTTTACGCTCGTGGTTCCTATGTCAAGTCCCACTAAAAGATTTGAATTCTCCAAAATTAAGCCCCCATAATACTTACCATTAAAAATTTTAACATATATGATTCTGTAAACACGCTATGATAAACCATAAGCATTCTTTTCACTCGAGGTTAATGGTCTACTAAATGCACCTATTTCCAAATCAATTAGACTATTCTTTCCGGCCTTTAATTTAATCGTATCATAATATTTAACTTTACTCTTCAAAGTTGAAATATTACCAATTATTACATTGCCATCTTTCATAACCAAAATAACTTGGGAATCTCGTCTGGTATTTCCACTTAATAATTTTACCTGATCTTTGAATGTTTTAGGCAAACTATCAAACAACTTAAGGTCTTCTTTTAAAGGAGCCGACTTGCTATATCCAACAAAAACAGGCTTATCTTGATCTACTTGTGACCATTTTACTGACTTAGTAGCTAATTTACCATTATCTAAAATTTTACGATAACTATCGCCATCTTTTAAATATCCCAAAGTTTTACGTTCATTGATTTGTAAAATTAATTGATTTACATGACCTAAATGCACTTGAGCACTTTGAATCTCCGGATATTTCCTAGATAATTTTTGACTTAGATCCTTTTGTTGAAATAGATAATCAAATACTTTATCGCTGGCCTTAATTTTGGATATCTTAACAATTTCCTTAACTGGTAAATCAGTAGCTCCTACTACTTTTACCGTACTAATATTTGCCAACGGAGAAATATAGTACCCTAAAGCCGCAATTGCTAAGATTGAAATCGTCATTATTAACCCGAGCCTGCGCCTTAATGACCTACGTCTTTCTGCCTGTAAACTAGAAAGTGAGGCAGAAATCTTTGCTTTAGATTTGCGACTATTTTTTTGTTGGTTAAACTCATGATTCAAGTAAGGTGATAATTCTTTTCTTGGATCAATTTTAGTTACCTGTTTTTTTGCCATCTGCCTCACCTACCTTCTTAGCGTGAAATTTCTTCCATCACTTTAATTACTTGATCAGATGCATCTGGTACTCCAAGTGCTTTTGAGGCTTCACTCATTTCATTAGCATATTTTTCATCTAATAAAATATGATCAATAGAAGAAACGAAATTATTAGGATTTAAATCATCTTCAGGAATTACTAATGCAGCACCTGCTTTTTCTAAATCAAGCGCATTCTTCATTTGGTGATTATGAGTAACATTTGGACTAGGAATTAAAATGACAGGTACACCTAAAGCAGTAAATTCAGCTATACTTGTTGCACCAGATCTTGAAACAACACATGTCATTTCTGGAAGTAATGCAGGCATATTTTGAATATATGGCAAAATCTTAATGTTATCACCATAGCCAACGCCCTCTAATTTCTTTTGAACAGAATCAAAGTAGTAGGTACCAGTAGCCCAAATAATTTGATATGGCTTTTTCTTAAGTTCCATCAAAGATTTAAGCATAATTCGGTTAATTGCTAATGCACCACGAGATCCACCAAATACTAAGACAGTTGGCATTTGCGGATTTAAGCCTAATTCTTTTTGCAAGTTCACCTTATCTTCATGAAGACCTAAAACTTGTTGTGAACGCGGATTTCCTGTTTTTACCAATTTCTTTTTCTCAGGGAATTCTTTTGCTGCGTCATCAAAAGTATAACAAATCTTATCAACATAATGCCCCAAGAATTTATTAGCTAATCCGACAACAGAATTTGATTCATGAATCATAGTAGGGATATGCATTTTTGCAGCTTCATATACCATAGCACCACTCACATAACCACCAGTACCTAAAACAACATCTGGTTTAAAGTCTTGCAAAATTTTACGTGCGCTCTTGGTAGCTTGGAAGAACAATTTAATTGTTTCAAAATTTTTTAACGGGTGTTTACGATTAAATCCTTGAATTTGGATTGTTTCAAAATTAACACCTGCAGCAGGCACAATTTTTGATTCTAATCCCTTTTGTGTACCTACAAATAAGATTTCATCGTTTTTACTAATGCCACGTTCTTTCAAACGTTCAATAATTGCCATTATTGGATAAATGTGACCGCCTGTGCCACCACCTGTAAATATAACTCTCATTTTTATTTAGTTTTTAATTCCTCAACAAATCTAACAAAGTAATCGCCACGTTCTTCGAAAGTTCTAAATTGATCCCATGAAGCACATGCAGGTGAAAATAGTATTACGTCACCAGGTTCAGTTAATTCATATGCTCTAGGAACTGCTTCTTGAAGGGTATTAACAATTACAATCTCCTTAATACCTGCTTTTCTAGCGGCATCAGCTAATAAATATTTAGTTTCACCATAAAGTACAATTGATATAACATGTTTCTTAAATAATGGAACTAAATCATCAAATGTAAATCCTCTGTCTAGTCCCCCTGCAATCAAAACTTCGGGTTCTTTAAACGCAGGAATAGCTACCGTAGCAGCTTCAATATTAGTCGACTTAGAATCATTATAAATCTTACGTCCATCAAGTGTTGTTACATATTGTAAACGATGTTTAGCACCAGTAAAAGTACTTAATACAGCAACAATATCTTCATTATCTGCTCCCATAAGTTTAGCAATTGCAATTGCTACAAGACTGTTTTGTAAATTATGAACGCCTGGGAGTTTAATATCCGCAATCTTCATAATCTTTTCGTCTTGACTTTCAAGATACTCATCACCAATAAAGTAATCAGCATTGTGATTAGTTTCTGAGAAAGTCTGCATTTTGGCTGGGGATACTTCTTTTTCTTTTGCCAAAATATCTTTTTGATCAAAGTTAGCAATAAAGTAATCATCGCTATTTTGAGTTCTAGTAACGTTTAATTTAGCATCAACGTAATTTTCGAAAGTCTTATGATAATCAAGGTGAACATTATTATAGATATCAACAATCGCTGTTACCTTAGGCTTAATATCAGTTACACCTAATAATTGGAAACTTGAAATTTCAACTACTAAAATATCATCTTTAGTAGCTTTAGGAACTACTTCTGAAATAGGAACACCAATATTACCAACTGCATATGCATGATGGCCTGTTTTTTGTAAATGATGATCCAAAATTCTTTGTGTAAGCATTACAGTAGTAGTCTTACCATTTGAACCAGTAATACATACATAAGGAGCGTCACTACAGCTTAAAGCAACTTCAGGTTCAGTGATAATTGGAATATCTAATTCTTCAGCTTTTTGAACCATTGAATTTTCATACGGAATACCTGGATTTTTAACTAAATAATCAAAATGTTCTTCTTCAAGCAAATCAACTGGATGATATCCGCCAATTACGCGCACACCTTTAGCTTTTAATTCTTGTGCCCTTTCATTTTTATCAAGATCAGCTTTATCGTTTAAAGTTAAATTAGCACCTAATTTTAAAAGAAGTTCACTAACTGCAAAGCCACTTTTTCCTAATCCTAAAACTAAAATATTCTTATTATCATAAGTTTTAATATCTTTCATTTTTTATCCCCAAATTGCTAAATACAAAATACTACAAATTAAGCCAACAAGCCAAAAGACAATATCAACTTTCCATTCTGACCAACCAAGCATTTCAAAGTGGTGGTGAATAGGAGTCATCTTAAAAATTCTCTTACCTGTAGTTTGGAATGAAATAACCTGTAAAATTACACTAGCAGTTTCACAAACAAATACAATACCGATAAGTAATAATGACCATGGTCTGTTAAGCATAATACTTACGGTTGCAAGTCCACCACCAAGAGCAAGTGAACCCGCATCCCCCATAAAGATTTTAGCCGGCTTATGGTTAAAAATAAAGAAGGCAATTAATCCACCGATCACACTCATACAAAAAGCCAAAACAGCAAAATTCTTTTGTTTAAATGCAATATAAGCATATGTACCATATGCCACAATTGATAAACCAGTTGCTAAACCATCAAGACCATCTGAAAGGTTAACAGCATTAGAAAAACCAACCAGCCAGAAAATAATGAAGATAGTAAATAATGCAATACTATGAACAACACCTGCAAAAGGAATATATAAACCAAATTGGAAATGATCGCTTGAGGCAATCAAGACAATTACAACGGCAATAATAATTTGCAATGCCAACTTTTGCCAAGCTCTTAATCCCAAATTACGCTTATAGTAAAGCTTAATACCATCATCAAGAAAACCAATAATTCCATATCCTAATAAACTGATTACTAAAATCCAGACAACTTTGTTTAAACTATGTTGCCAGGCAGCTACCCAAATAACAGAGATAACTGCCGCAATTACAAAGATGGTTCCTCCCATTGTAGGCGTTCCTGACTTCTTTTGGTGCCATTTAGGCCCTTCATCACGAATTTCTTGCCCCTCATGGTGAGAATGCATGAAATTAATCAAGACAGGTAAAAAAATTACCGTCAACACTAGTGAACTAACTAAAGCAATACAACTTGCTAGCATAATACTCATTCTATGCTACTCCTTTAAATTAACTTTTATTTTCTTTCCGACTTTTAATTCTGTTCCTGCAGCTATACTTTGACTAGAAACAGTTCCGGTTCCCTTTATACTAAATTTAACATCTGTCAAATTGGTAAATTGATGCAAATCATTTATACTCCAATTTTTCATATTAGGACAAACAACTTTTCCAGAGGTAGATACAAATATTTTATCCCCTGATTCCAACTTTTCGCCCTTTTTAAGACCTTGTTCGGTAATTCTGTCACCGTCCCCAACTTTAACCAAAGTGAATCCCACTTGTTTTGCCTTAGCTAGAGCTTGGCTATAAGTTAAGTTCTTAAAGTCTGGCACACTAACAGTAGTTGAAGTATCATCATTTTTTGCCATAGAAATAATTCTACTCATCATTGGCTTAAAAATAGATGCTAAGATCTTTTCAGCAGTAGCACCACCTACTAAATGAGGCTGTTTAATCGTCAGATAAATACAATATCTAGGATTACTTGCTGGGTAAACGCCGACCACTGAGAAGATATAATTGCTATCACCTTTGAGATATCCGCCACCTTTTGGATTAGCAATTTGTGCTGTACCGGTCTTCACAGCGATATCTGCATTCCCCATCTTATAAGCATTACCAGTACCTGACTGTTTGTTAAGAACTCGTTTCATGTTAGCTAAAACAACTTTTCGAGTTTTACTGCTATAAATAGGTGACCCTACTTTTTGAATTTCGTATCCTTTAATCGTATTGCCATCTGAATCGGTAACTTTATCAACCAATTGTGGCTTTACCATTTGACCATTATTTGCTAATGAACTATATGCTTGCATCATCTGCATTACATTAACATTTACACCTTGGCCAAATGCAGTAACCGCTTGATCGACTGGGGTTTTAAATGAAATGAAACCTGGTTGTTCTCCAGGAAGAGTGATACCTGTTTTTTCTCCAATATGGAATTTATTCAAATATTTCTTCCAAGTTTTCGAACCCATTTTTTGTTCTAACTTAACAAACCCAGTATTACTTGAACGTTCAAAGGCTTGTGAAAATGGAATAGTTCCCCAACCAGAGGTCAACCAATCGTGAATAGTAGATCCACCAACGTTTACTGAACCTGAACGATAATACTCATTCGGATTATAATTACCACTATTTACTACAGCAGCAAACGATAGTATTTTAAAGACAGAACCTGGCTCATATGTATCTTGAACTAAAATATTTCTATATGATTTGGTCAAACCCTTTTTAGTCTGCGGATTAAACGTTGGACGCTGTGAGGCAGCTAATATTTTACCTGTCTTCATATCCTCAACTACTGCAGTTATTGAAGTTGGATCATAAGCCTTTTGAACTTCAGTTAAGCGTGATTCAAGATAACTTTGAAGTTGGGAATCAAGTGTTAAGTACAAGTTATTACCATTTTTAACCGGTTTATAAACTTGATTACCGTTAGGCATCTGATATTCCGAAGCATCTACTGAAGAAATTCGATAACCATCTGTACCAGTCAATGTATTATTGAAATAAGCTTCAATTCCCATAGTCCCAACCAAAGTTTCATTATTGGTCTTTTTATCATATTCAGGTTGAGCTAAGCCAACAATATGAGAAGCAAAATTACCATTAGGATATAGACGAGATGGTGTAGCCAAAAACTTAATCCCTGGTAATTTCATTGCTTCAATTTTCTTCTTTTGTTTAATTGTTAGCCCACTACCACCTGTTCCAAATTGAACCTGGAAAGCTTTATGCTTGGGATTTAAATATTGATAAATTTTATTAGCAGATAATGGCAACACTGTTGCTAGTTTTTCTGCTGTCTCTGTTTTATTAACAACATATTCCGGTTTATTCTTATAGTTAATCGAGGATTTGTCCAAAATTGCATAAATAGTATATAAATGCGAATCTTCAGCAATGGCTAAACCATTTCTATCATAAATAGTTCCACGCGTTGCCTTAATAACTTGATTTCGCCTATAAAGCTGTTTTGTTCTAGCGGACAAATTTTGTCCATTAACCGTTTTAGATATACCTATATATAAAAATCTAGCCGTAAATACAAGAAAAACCAAAGCGACAGCTACTTGGAGAAATCTCCCTACTGTGAAGCGGTAGCTGTGGGCTTTGGATTTTTGTAATTTTAAATTACTGTTTTTTTTCATTAGCGAATTGTCCTAATGTTTTTATTAATTAGAGTTAATCCCTTTTCACGCGCAATTTTATTTAGACGTGTAGTAGAAGTTAACTCACCAATTTCTTGACGTAAATCGGTAACCTTGTTTTGTTCCTTAGCAACTGACTGTTGATTTTCGGTCAACTCATGTTGAGCTGAAGTTGCAGAAATACTAGAAGAAACTAAAAAAATCATCATTCCCAAAGTGATGACACTACCTAAAATTAATAACGTTTTCTCTAGGATACTGTAAGGAACTTTATGTGGGTCAAGGATAACTCGTTGTCGTTTCTTGGAACCATTTCTTTTTCTTGGTTCATATTCTATTTTTCTTGCTGAGCTGTCAGCCATAGCATTTTCCTCTTTATAATTTCTCTGCAACCCGTAGTTTTGCACTGTGTGAGCGGTTGTTATTTTCTAATTCAGAATCAGAAGCAACAATTGGTTTGCGGTTTACCAATTTGAGTGTTGGTTTCATATCATCTGGTATAAAAGGCATTCCTCTTGGCACTTCAACCTCTGAATACTTTTTAAAAATTTTCTTAACGATTTTATCCTCATGAGACTGGAAAGTAATCACGCTAATTCGACCACCAGGTCGCAAAACCTTAATAGCCTCTTCCAATGATGCTTGTAAAACATCAAGTTCTTGATTAACGGCCACCCGTAAAGCTTGAAAACTCTTCTTAGCAGGGTGTCCCCCAGTTCTTCGTGCATATGCAGGAATAGCATCTTTAATTATGTCAACCAATTCAAAAGTTGTCACAATTGGCTTTTCCTTACGCTTTTCTACGATTTTATGAGCAATTTGGCGAGAAAATTTTTCATCACCATATTGATACAAAATATCTGCCAGCTCTTTTTGACTTAAAGTATTAACTAACTGATATGCATCAAGATCTTGATCTTGATTCATTCTCATATCAAGCCTTGCATTATAACGGTATGAAAAACCGCGATCAGCTTGATCAAATTGCGGAGACGATACGCCTAAATCATAATATATGCCATCTATGCCATCTGTATAACCTAGCTTAACCAGATTCTCTTCCAAATTGCTAAAATTGTCATGTACAAGTTGCAATTTAGGCTCACTATCCGGCTTCAATAAATTAGCAAAGTTCAACTCTGCCGATTTTATTGCGTATTCATCTTGATCAAAACCTATCAACGTACCGGTGTCAATTTTACTGAGTAAATACTTAGCATGCCCGCCACCGCCAAAAGTTGCATCTACATAAAGACCATCGTTTTTCGGTTTTAAATTGTCGATAGTGTCGTGTAAGAGTACACTGGTGTGTTTGAATTTCATAGTTTGTTTTATAGTTCAATGTCGTCCAAATCTTCCGCGATGTCATCATAGTCTTCGTTAGCTTCCTCTTCAAAGCTTTCCCAACGTTCCTTAGACCAAATTTCTATTCGATCAGAAACACCTATAATGACACAATTTTTTATGAGTTTAGCATGTAATTTCAATGTCGGTGTTAGATTAACACGACCTTGTTTATCAAACTCACATTCCATCGCACCAGAGTAAAACATACGCATAAACTTACGCGTGTTTCTCTTAGTCAACGGAAGTTTTGCTAATTTGGCTTCTATTTTTTGCCATTCTTCCATCGGATAGCCAAAAATACAGCCTTCCATTCCTCGCGTGAGCACCATCTTATCACCAATCTGTTCACGAAGTTTCGCTGGTATAATTAAGCGGCCCTTGCTATCCAGATTGTGGTGATACTCACCCATGAACATGGTCTAGCCCCCTTCCACTAAATAATTTACCACAATTCCCCACTCTCTACCACATGCACAAGAAAAAAATACATATTTTTAAATTTCTTTATAAAATTTCTTTGACAATATAAAAAAGCGAGCAAATATTTAAATATTTGTCGCTTTAACTACAGTAATAATTTTTAATTATAAAAACATCATTATTAATAAACCAAGATACCAAAAGCACGTACATGCTGCTAGATAATCCCATAATTTACGAATCGTTTTACCTAAAGAAATGTTTTTATTTCTAATTGCATCACTTAATGAAACAACAATCACTAAAATAAAATATAATAAAAAGCCATATGGCAAAAAAGATGGTCTATTTATGTGTAAAGTAATTAAACTGCAAGCTGCGATAAAAAAGAAAGGTAATACATCATAACCTCTAAATTGAGCTCGCGGAAAAATTTTATTAATTATAAAAGCAAGAGCTAAACCAATAATTGGTAATAGGAAAATATAAAGCATAAAAGTTCCTCCATCAACCATTTTAAACTACAATTGAATTGAAAAAAACTATTAATAAGCATAAAATATTGTTCAAGTAGGAGGGTGTTTTATGGCACGAAAGAAAAAAAAGAAATCCGGTTTTCAAAAATTGACTATTGTAATGGCTTGGCTGATGGCTGTCATTACTTTAGCAGCTGTTGTCGTTTCTGTACTTGGTTCAATGGCTAGTGTAGGAATGTTTTAAAAAAAGACACGAGAAAATTTTCTCGTGTCTTTTTACTTTTATACTCGATATGCATTCAAATCTATTAAGAAAGGATAATCTTGTGCTAAATTACCCCAAATCCAATATAGCAGAACAAAAAATAAAATTGTCCAACCTAGATTTACTAATAAACTCATTAAAAGCATATGAATTGAAATTGACGCAAAGCCAATCATTTTAAATACTAACCAACTATAAACGATAAACGCAGTTGTATCTATTAAAACTACAATTAATCGTGCCCAAAATATTTCAGGTAAAAAACGAGCAATTTTTTGGCCAGCCCAACAGCTAAGTGGCAAAAAGACGGTATAAATACCGATTATTCCATAAAAATAGATATCGGCAACAATTCCTGTACCCAAAGCTAACCAAATTTCATTCTCATTAGTATCATCAAATAAACCAATTAACATAATACTAATTGGCAAGATTACACTAAAAGCCCCATAGTTACCATAAGTCATAAATTGGTGTAGATAAAATGAACAAGCGCCTTCTAAGACTAAAGCAACAAATAAGCTAATTGCTAAAACCCATTTACGAAAAACAGACATTAATTAGCCACCTGTCTTTCAATAACTGTTACAACTGATGGATCATTAATATTACCTGCTGGCTTAATTCTAATTTGATCTGATAAACCAAATGAATCACGAGTTGTAGTAGTTACTGTACCAATCAAAAGTCCTTTAGGAGAATTGCCTCCCATACCACTAGTATAAACACGTGTACCGGCTTTTAACTTTTGACCATCAACTACTTGAGTAAAGGCCAGATTATTATTATTAGTTACAGTAATAATTCCGTGAACTGTTTTACCACTAGCTGCATCTGCTTGAACTGAAAAACGGTTAGCTGATTCATCGGTTGTAGTAATTAATTCCACCTTCGATGAAGCAGCATTGGTTTCAATGATTCTACCAATGACACCGCCACCGCACATTACGGCCATATTCTTTTTAATTCCAGCAGAACTACCTTTATCTATTGTCAATAAATCTGACCAAGTATCAGGTGCACGAGAAATAACTGAGGCATTAACTAAAGTATAGCCACTTAATGTATCTCTTAATTTTAATGCTGATTTTAATTGACTATTTTCTTTTTCTAATACTGAATTTCTCGCTTTAGTTTGACCTAAGTTAGTAACTTCGCGTTTTAAATGATTATTTTCTTCTTGAGTATTTAAAATATCATGAACACTATTTAGACCGCCCGATATAAAGCCAACAGGAACATCTACGATTCTAGTTCCCAAAGCAACAACATCATTGCCTAAACTTTGAATTAATAATGGCGTGTTACGCTTATTGCGCAAATTAACACTCCCACCTAAAACGGCCAAAATAACAACAACTATAATAAATGCTGATAATAATTTTTTGTTTTGTAGAAATTTTTTCATTAAGAATTTATCCTAAAGAAAAACCGGCAACAGCCGGCTTTTTTATTATTTGCGACTTCTACGCATTACTTCAATATTTTTAAGTGATTCACCAGTACCAATTGCTACACAATCAAGTGGATCTTGAGCAATAAATACAGGAACCTTGGTTGCTTCAGAAATAACTTCTGGCAAGTTCTTAAGAAGAGCTCCACCACCAGTTAATACGATACCATGATCGATAACATCGGCAGCAATTTCAGGTGAAGTTTGTTCCAAAGTCTCTTTGATTGCAACAATAATATCTTGAACAACATCTTGAATTGCCTTAGCAATATCAACTGCATCAACATCAACTGACTTTGGTAAACCAGTAACTAAATCACGACCACGGATATTCATTGATTCGATATCTTTGGCCTTTTCAATAGAAGCTGAACCAATTTGAATCTTAATATCTTCAGCAGTTCTTTCACCAATTAATAAGTTAAAGTTTGAGTGAATGTAATTGATGATTGAATTATTAAACTTGTCACCTGCTTGACGAATTGAAGTTGATGAAACGATACCACCTAATGAAATTGTAGCAACATCAGTAGTACCACCACCAATATCAACAACCATTGAACCAGTAGGATCCATAACTGGAAGTCCTGCACCAATAGCTGCAGCAAATGGTTCTTCAATCACAAATGCTTCACGTGCACCAGCTACTCTAGCTGCATCAATAACAGCACGCTTTTCAACTTCAGTAACACCTGAAGGAACACATACCATTACTGAAGGCTTAGAATTACCAACAGTCTTTTCCATAAAGTATTTAAGCATAGCAGCAGTTGTATCGTAATCAGCAATTACACCGTCTTTCATAGGACGGATAGCTACGATAGTACCTGGTGTTCTACCAATCATTTCTTTGGCTTCTGAACCCACTGCAATTACTTCACCTGTTTGTGTGTTCTTTGCTACTACAGAAGGTTCTCTTAAAACAATACCTTTACCTTCCATATAAACGAGTGTATTGGCTGTACCTAAATCAATACCAATATTTTTTGTACCTAATCCAAACACAAAAATCTCTCCTTAATCGTTGCGGTCTCTAAATCTTGAATAATTATAGCATACTATAACTTTAAAGGTGATTTTCGCGCGAATTTTAAAGAAGTTTAAAACAATTTTTCTTCACGCATGCTCAAATATCGTCCTTGCCCCACAATAAAATGATCTAAAAAATCTATTTTCATCATTTTTGCGGCTTCAAATAGATCTTCCGTCAACTCAAAATCACTAGAAGACGGTGTCAATTTACCACTAGGATGATTATGAACAATGAAAATCCCTGAACAGCCATAGATTACAGCCCAGCGAAAAATTTCGCGTGGATGAGCAAATGATCTGTTTAAAGTTCCTTGAAAAAGCTTCTTTTCAGCAATAATGTGATTACTATTATCAATATATAGCGCCCACAATTCTTCTTGCTTATGACCTGCTAGCTTATCAGCCAGATACGTACCAAGTTCTACACTAGATGTCAATGCAGTTTTACGTTTAGGCGAAGCCATACGTAAACGATCTAGCAACTCTTCTGCTGCAATTGCAATCTCACTTGAACAATCTGGCCCTGTAACAAATTGAAGCAAATCGTCAAAAGAAACTATTTTTCTATCTTTTAAAAATTTTTCTAACTCATAAAAATTGTCAATACCTTTATCTTTAATCTGATCAGATAACTTCATTGCCAATTCAAAATCTGTATTAACAAAGTAATGACTTGAAATTTGATCTCTCATACAATTCCTCCTCATTACTTATTACGTAAAAAAGAGTTAGATTTTCTTCAAGAATTCTAAAAAGCTATCACAAATCATTACGGCATTTTGACGATCCTTGTCTGTTGGCGCAATCAAATCTGGGATCATCACACATTTCAGCCCAGCACTGGTTGCTGCTTGCACACCAGTAGATGAATCCTCAAAAACCAAAATATTTTCTTTAGGAAGATTCATCTTTCTGGCTGCTGCCAGATAAATATCTGGAGCCGGCTTTGCCTTAATATGCCCTTTTTGCACATCTAAATAACTAAGATGAAAATCAAAATAATTTCTAATCCCAGTTTTCCAGAGTACATGTTGTAATACATCTTCATAATTACTTGATGCAATCGCCATGTGTAATCCACGCTTTTGAAATTCATCTAAGGCCTGTTGTACGCCTTTTTGCAGTTTTAATTTTCCTTGATCGGTCCACTGCCAGACCAGATCATCAGTCCTTTTAATAAATCGGTCGCGAGCTTCTTCAGTTTTAAAATACTTATGATAAAAATCTTGCATTTCTTTAACTGTAGCACCTGTTAATTTTAGATACGAATCTCTCGGCGTATTAATATTTTCTTCTTCTGCGGCTTGAATATTTGCATCCCAGTATAATTTTTCTGAGTTAACAAGTAAGCCGTCCATATCAAAAATCACGCCTTTAATATCGTCATCTATTCCTTTAACGCGCATTTTTTCGCCTCTTCCAATTTAAAATTGCACTTACTAAATAAAAAGAACCTGTGACAAGTAATACATCATTATCTGCCATTTTATTTTTCAATTTAGTAAACCCAGCCCGATAATCTCTGTCATAATTATATCTTCTTTCCACGTAAATTGGAAAATCATTTTTTTTCGCAGTTCGCGCATATGACAACGTGGTAAGTAACACATCATCGTCTTTATTGAATAAACTAAATACTTGCTCCAAATCTTTATCTTTCATCATTGTAATTAGAGCATGTACATGTCCACCACGCTTTTGAGCAAGCTGATGAACTGTATTAAGCAGATTGGTCATCGCCTGAATATTATGCGCACCATCTAAAATAACCAATGGTTTTTGCTCCAAAATATGATAACGTCCCGGAATAATTGTTTGATCAATTGCATTTTCAATGTCTTCATCACTTAACTTCAAATTCAATAATGAAAAAGTTTTAAAGGCAACTGCAATATCATATGCTTCAACTTGCGCACGTAATACAAAATTCAACTTATACTGTGAATCGATATAATGGATTTTCTGATCAATGCTCACATTGAAATCTTTACCTAATAAATAGACAGGCGCATCTTCTATCTTGGCTTTTTGTTCTAAAATTGGCAAAACATTTTTAGGAATATTCCCTAATATTACAGGCCGATTATGCTTAATAACTCCACTTTTTTCACGTGTAATATCTTGGATTGTAGGTCCAATAATTTGTTCATGATCTAAACCAATCGTTGTAATAATACTTGCCTCGGGCATAATTACATTAGTTTTATCATGCTCACCACCAATACCAACTTCAATTACAGCATAATCACACTTTTTTTGGGCAAAGTATACAAAAGCTAAAGCAACTTCATATTCAAAAGTAACTAAAGAAAAAGCTGAATCTTCTTCTTGCAGTTCTTCATAAGCTTTTTGAACAATGTTAGCTACTACAATCAAATTTTGATCACTAATGTCTTGATTATCTAACTGAATTCGCTCATTAAATCGATAGACATAAGGTGATACAAAAAGGCCAGTCTTTTGACCGGCCTTTTTTAATAGATTTGATAAATAGTAGGAAGTTGAACCCTTACCATTTGTACCCGTAATATGAATTGTTTTTACCTGATTTTGCGGATTACCTAATTTTTTTAACAATCTTTTGATAAAAGATAGATCATTTTTAGGATGTAAATGTGGCAAAGAATACAGATAATCAATTATTTCTTGAGCACTAGTAAACTTCAATTATTTACTCTCTTTCAAATCTTGAATTCTTTCACGAACACCGCTTAATTGACTTTCGTAGTCAGCCATCTTTTCCTTTTCTTTGTTGACTACTGCTTCTGGAGCATGATCAACAAATCCTTTATTAGAAAGCTTCTTTTCGCAACGTGCAACTTCATCTTCAAGACGCTTAGCTTCTTTTTCCATCTTAGCAAGTTCTTCATCAACATTAACAAGTTCAGTCAATGGAACAAAGATTTGTGCACCTGGAATAACAGCAGTCTTAGCAAGTTTTGGAGCTTCGATATCTGCAGAAACTTCAAGCTTCTTTGGATGCAAGAAGTTTTCAACGTAATCAACGTTTTCATCTAAGATATGCTTGTTGTTGAGATCATCAAGCTTAATCATGATGTCAATTTCTGAAGACATTGGAGCATTAACTTCCATACGGATATTACGAACAGCCTTAATTACTTCAATTAAGAAGTCCATTTCTTGATCGGCAGTCTTGTTTTCAAATTCTTTGTGAGTTACTGGATATGATACAGTCATGATTGACTTGCCTTCATGAGGCATTGAAAGCCATAACTTTTCAGTTACGAATGGCATAATTGGGTGCATCAAACGTAAGATTTGATCAAGAATCCAGATTAAGTTTTCTTGCTTTCTTGCCTTTAATTCTTCATCATCGCCATTTAAAGCAACCTTAGAAATTTCAATATACCAGTCACAGAAGTCATTCCAAATAAAGTTGTAAGCTTCTCTTCCTGCTTCACCGAATTGATATTCATCAAACAAGCGAGTTACTTCACCAATTGTGTGGTTCAAACGATCAAAAATCCATTTGTCTGATAAGTCAAATTTGGAAGTATCTGGCATATGAGCTGGCTTAGCATCTTCTGGCAAGTTCATAATTACGAAACGACTTGCGTTCCAAATCTTGTTAATGAAGTTCCAAGCAGCATCCATCTTGGTGTAGCTGAAACGAGTATCTTGACCAGGAGCAGTACCGTTCAAAAGGAACCATCTAAGAGCGTCGGCACCGTATTTGTCAATAACGTCCATTGGGTCAATACCGTTACCCAATGACTTAGACATCTTTCTACCTTGTTCATCACGAATAAGACCGTGTAAAACAACATCCTTGAATGGTCTTTCCTTAGTAAAGTGAAGACTTTGGAAGATCATTCTTGATACCCAGAAGAAGATAATGTCGTAACCGGTAACTAAGGCATTAGTTGGGAAGTAACGCTTGAAGTCTGGATTATCAGTGTCTGGCCAACCCATAGTTGAAAATGGCCAAAGAGCACTTGAGAACCAAGTATCAAGAACATCTGGATCTTGCTCCCAGTTTTCAATATCCTTAGGAGCTTCTTCACCTACGTAAGTTTCACCAGTCTTCTTGTTGTACCAAGCAGGAATACGGTGTCCCCACCATAATTGACGAGAAATTACCCAGTCGTGAACATTTTCCATCCAGTGGTTCAAAGTTTGTTCAAATCTTTCAGGAACGAAGTTAACCTTACCTTCAGATTTTTGATTTTCCAGAACTTTGTCAGCAAGTGGCTTCATCTTAACGAACCATTGCTTAGATAATCTTGGTTCAACTTGAACGCCTGAACGTTCTGAGTGACCAACTGAGTGAACGATAGGTTCAACCTTAATTAAGTAACCTTCTTCTTTAAGATCCTTAACCAAAGCCTCACGACATTCGAAACGATCCATACCAGCATACTTGCCAGCTTCTTCGTTCATCGTGCCGTCATCGTTCATTACGTTGATACGCTTTAAATTATGACGGTTACCTACTTGGAAGTCGTTAGGGTCATGGGCTGGAGTGATCTTTACAAGACCAGTACCAAATTCTGGATCAACGTGTTGGTCTTCAATAATTGGAATATGACGACTAACAATTGGCAAGATTAATTCCTTCCCAACAATATCCTTGTATCTTGGGTCTCCTGGTGCAACAGCAACAGCAATATCACCAAACATTGTTTCAGGACGAGTAGTAGCAATTTCTACAAAACCTGAACCATCTGCAAATGGATACTTAACGTGGTAGAAGGCACCCTTATCGTCTTTGTGAATAACTTCAATATCACTAAGTGCTGTTTCAAGCTTTGGATCCCAGTTGATAATGTATTCACCACGGTAAATAAGACCTTCGTTGTAAAGTTGAACGAAAACCTTCTTAACAGCCTTTGAAAGTCCCTTATCAAGAGTGAATCTTTCACGTGAGTAATCGAGTGAAAGGCCTAATTTTGACCATTGGCTCTTGATAATATTAGCGTATTCGTCTTTCCAGTCCCATACTTGCTTAACAAAGGCTTCACGTCCCATTTCATGACGATCTTTACCTTGCTTACGCAATTTTGCTTCAACCTTAGCTTGGGTAGCAATTCCGGCGTGGTCCATACCTGGTAAGTACAAAGTATCGTAGCCTTCCATTCGCTTAAAACGAATCAAAGTATCTTGAATTGCTGTATCCCATGCATGGCCTAAGTGAAGCTTACCAGTAACATTTGGTGGTGGGATAACAATTGAATATGGGTGAGCTTTTTTGTCACCAGATGGCTTGAATAGATCTTCATCGAGCCATTCTTGATATCTGCCTTTTTCAACCTCATTAGGGTTGTATTTAGGTGCTAAATCTGTCATTAAAATTCCTCCAATAAAAAAGTCCTAGACAATATTGTCTAGGACGATTTACTAACCGCGGTACCACCTATGGTTTAAGCATATAAAATATGCTTCTCTCAATAAGCGATAACGGCGCTGAAGTGTCCGGATTAACCTACTTATGTTCAGTTAATCAGCAATCAAGCTACAAATCAACTTCTGGCCTCTCAGCTTCAATGGCTTTTCTCTGTAAATAAAGTCGATTCCTCTTGATTATGGCTTTGTTTACGATTATAGCATGAGTCTATTAATTATTGAAGTAGGTAAGGGATTTCAATAATTTATTTGATTAAATTGATGTCTTTAGCACGAACCCAAAGCCTTTTGCCATAGACACTGTAGTAGGTCTTACCATTATTTCTTCTTTTTTGACAATTTTATGACCATAACCATATTACTTAGTAAGCTTACCTCTTTATAAAGAAGCTATCATCTTAAACCCTTCAACAGTAGCTAAAATGTAACTCTTCTTAGATTTCTTATTCACAGTATTCGTAACTGCTAATTTGGTAGAACTTCTTAACATAAATTTTTTCACAAGTATAGAATTATTTATTGTTTTTTCTAAAAATTTTTAATATGGTAAAAGAGATATATTTATTAGAGATTTGATAATGAGGAAATAAGATTTATGGAGAGCACTTCAAGCATCATGTATTGGTTTATCTAATATATATAATTTAATAAAAACAAGTCTGAGCAATCTGACTTAAAACCAAAGAGTATGGAATTCAGAATAATTTAAAATGAATTTAATACTACCATAATTGACACACATTTAGATTATAGTAATATAGCTATTCAATCCTAGTCAATGAATATGATGAACTATTTTGATCAAAATAAAAGCACAAAATTCTCAATTAACAGAATTTCGTGCTTATTTCATTTGGAAAGCTAACTGAATTGACTTATTTTCTCTAGACTCTTCTAATATTTAAAAAGAAAGTTTATTTAACATGAGCTATTCATAATCAAGTGAATCGTAGTACTCTCGCTCCAAATATTCACCGACTGCTTGACCATAAGTATCTTGATTATCAGTTAAGACAGAATTATCTTCATCTATTTCATCAACCGGATCAAACAAAGAGCCCAAAATTTTCTTATTAGTTAAAGACTACAATAAAATTATCTTTACATTATAAGCAATTTAATATTCTACCAAATTCCCCCAAAAATTTAAATATACTTAGTACATTATGCTTGATGATGTTTCCATTTAGCAAACTTATCAGTTAATCAGCTCCTTTGCTTCTTATAAATTATCACTTTACATTCTCTATTTCATCTAAGCTAAGCTCAACATATTTTCCACGTTTCAAATCAGCTGGCAAACATAATTTTCCCATCGCTAATCTATCCAATGCCATAACTTTCATCCCTACCGCACCAAACATTCTTTTAATTTGGTGATACTTTCCTTCAGATATTTCAATTTCAATCTCAGAAGTAGCATTTTCTCTATCCTGCTTTAAAATCTTCAACTTAGCAGGCTTTAACTTAGTTCCATCGCCCAGTGTCATACCCGATGCGAAAGTTTTTACAGTTTCATTATCCGCTACACCTGCAATTTGTGCTCGGTAAACTTTTGCAACATGTTTGTTAGGTGCTAACAACTCATGATTTAATTGACCATCATTAGTCAATAGAAGCAAGCCCGTCGTATCTTTATCTAACCTACCCACAGGGGCTATTCCCTGATAACGATCTTCAAGCTTAAGTAATGAAATAACTGTCTTTTGACTTCGATCTTCCGTTGCAGATAGCACGCCTGTAGGTTTATTCAACAAAAAGTAATGATACTTTTGATAAGCTACTTTCTCACCATTTACAGTAACAACATCATCTTCATTGATTTTTTCTTTTGGTGTTTTTATAGTTTTACCATTAACATCAACTAAGCCTTTTTTGATTAATTGATGAACTTCTTTTCTTGAACCAACATTCATGTTGGCTAAATATTTATCAATTCTCATTTTTCACCTATAAAAAAAGCTAGAAGTCTGGCTTCTAGCTAATTTCCTACAATAAGTATGCGTCTTCTTGTGCCTTATCATCTAAGAACTTTTGATTTGGATAAATTGGCATAACTTCAATTCCATCCAAAGCTCTTTGAATTAAACCTTCAACATCAAGACGAGCTTCATATTCACGTGCCTTATCAAGCTTTGGCTTAGTCTTAGGACGTGGTGGAGCAAAAATCGTACAACAATCTTCAAATGGTTGAATTGAAAGATCGAAAGTACCAATTTTTTCAGCCTTAGCAATAATCTCGGTCTTATCCATTGTTGCAACGGGACGAATAACTGGTGTAGTTGTGACATCATTAATTGCGACCATTGATTCCAAAGTTTGAGAAGCAACTTGACCAACGGATTCACCGTTAAAGATAGCTAAACCACCACGCATCGCACGAATGCGATCAGCAAGTTGAAGCATGAAACGACGTTGAGTAGTCATCAAGTAACCTTCAGGCAACTTCTCTTTAATAGTTTCTTGAATTTCAGCAAATGGCACAGCAATAAAATTAATCTTACCTGCATAATTTGCCAAAATACCAGTAAGTTCCTTAGCCTTAGCCAATGCCTTTTCAGTAGTGTATGGAGGACTAAAGAAATGAACCATTTCAATATCTACGCCGCGTTTAAGAGCAAGCCATGATGCAACTGGGGAATCGATACCACCCGAAAGCATCATTACCGCCTTACCCGCAGTACCAACCGGCATTCCTCCAACACCATGAAGAAGTTGGTTAGAAATATAAACAGCATCTTGACGTACTTCAATTCTAAGAACTAAATCAGGGTGCTTCATTTCAGCCTTCAAGTTATCAATATTATCAAACAAGAAGTCTCCAACTAGGTTGTTAAGTTGGTTAGTGTCATATTCAAATTTATGATCACTACGCTTAGTATTAATCTTAAAAGTCATTCCTGGCTTAAAAGTTTCTTTCATCAATTCCAAAGAAGTTTTTTCAATATCTTCTAAAGTCTTAGGAATTTTGATTGCAGGTGAATAGGTTTGAATACCAAATACTTTTTTAAGGAGCTTATCTACTTCTGTAAATGGTGCGCCATTTAAAATAATATGCATTCGGTCATGACGAGGATGAAATTCAATTTGTGGGAAGTCTTTTAAAACTCTTTCAACGTTAGTTGCCAAACGATTGATAAAGTCTTTTCTATTCTTTCCTTTAGTTGAGAGTTCCCCGTAACGGACCATAACTTCTGTATATTCCATTAATTTTCTCCCAAGTGATTAATTTTAGCAAAATGATTGTAGATCTTATCAAAGACCTTAATAAATTCATCTGCTTCTTCGAGCGTATTCGTTTCATCAAAACTTAAACGAATTGCACTAGTAGCAATCTTATCATCAATACGCATAGAAACCAAGGTGCCTGCTTCATCTGCTGTCTTCGAAGCACAAGCAGAAGTAGTTGAAGTATAAATATCTTGATCTTCTAAAGTATGGACCAAAGTTTCACCACGAATACCTTCTAAGGCAAAGCAAAGAATATGCGGGGCAAAGCCGTCACTTACTGGTGAAAAGATATCAATTCCTGGCTTATCTTTTAAGTAATCCACAATCTTTGCCTTAATAGCTGCTTCACGACTAGCTTTTTCGGGCTCATTTTCTAAAAGCAAACGGATTGCCTTGGCCATACCAGCAATTGCAGGTAAGTTTTCAGTACCTGAACGAATACCCTTTTCTTGGCCACCACCATCATTTAATGGGGCAAGCATCTTACCCTCTTTTTTATAAAGAACACCAATGCCACGTGGAGCGTGAAATTTATGAGCAGATAAACTTGATAAGTCAACTCTTGGTGTAAAGACCTTATCCCAGATATCCTTTCCTAAAGCTTGTACATTATCAACGTGGAATTGAATAGTCGGATAATTTTCAAGCAAGTCACTAATTTCATCAATTGGTTGAATAGTCCCTATTTCATTATTTACACCCATGATTGAAACAAGTGTCGTATCTGAATCAATGGCATTTCTTAAATCATTGACATTAACTCTGCCTTCCTTATCTACTGGAAGACGAGTTACTCTCCACCCTAAATTTTCAAGTGCAGTGAAACTATTAGCAACTGATGCATGTTCAACACTTGAAGTAATAATATGCTTACCAAATTCACGCTTTTGAATAGCAGTTCCTTTAATTGCAGTATTATTTGATTCTGTACCACCAGAAGTAAAGAAAATCTCATGTTGCTTAGTACCAAGTAATTCAGCAATTTGTTTACGTGAAGATTCAAGCAACTGGTGGGCACGATCACCCATTTTATGTAAACTTGATGGATTTCCCCAGATATTGGTTGCTACCTTATTATATGTATCCAAAACTTGAGGATCTATTTTAGTTGTTGCACTATTATCAAAATAAATCACAAATATTACCCCTCTACTAAAAAACGGCCAAGAAATTGACCGTTTTAATGACTTTTAAATTTTATCCTAAATAATGAAATGCTTCAATTATTTATTCCTTTGATCCGAATAATATGAGTTTTCAAGACGTTGATAACTACCTGGTTCTACTTTTTCAATTGCTGTAGCAATAGTATCAAGTGCTTCTTTATAGTTATATTCATTGTAATATTGCATTGCCAATTTTTGCGCTTGCTTAATAGATTCATTATCAGCATACTTGTTTGAATACTGCATTGTTAATTCAACCAAGTTAGCAGAATTAATTATATCGTCAGCTTCACGTTTAAGTCTTTCAACATCGTCAGAGATTTGAATTAATTCAGCAGATATCTTTTCCATATTGATTCTTACTTGACTTAATTCATCACTTACATGTCCAATTTCATTAACAACCAAAGTATACATTTGAATAAAACTATCCGGATTACCTGGTAAATTTCGTCTTTCAAGACGACGATATACTAACGAAACATCTTGTTTAAAGTGCTTAATTGAATCATTAGCAACATTTTCTGAATCATAAAGTCCATCAACATCTGTAGACATCTTTGCTTGTTCATCATCTATTTCGCGTAAGCGATCAAGCATTTGAAGCCAAGAATCTTGAATTGCAGAGTAAACACCTTTACCATCAGCAATATTTTGAGTATCAACCGTATATTGACGGTTCATATCGTTAACTTCTTTTTCAAGTTCTTTACTTTTTTCTAATTCACCATGAGTTAATTCATAACTCTCATCAATATGTTGCAATTTTTCAACTAATTTCTTTGAAGCAGCTTGTTGATGAGTGATTAAAGTTAACATCTTTGCTTGATTTTTTTCAACAAATGGTCGAGCTTTATATTCTTTAGCTAAAATATCATACAAATCATTAATTTCACCAGAAATTTTCTTATTTGCTTTAGCTAAATCATCTACTTTAGTTTCCACTAAAAGTTCTCTTGCTTCATCGATTTCGCCATGTATATCTTTAATTCGTCCTAAAACATCTACATCAGTAATGTAATATTTTTCTGACAACATCTTTTTATATGCATCAGATATCTCTTTAAGTTGATCTTGAAAGACAATTTCTAATTGATGATGTCCTTCCTTAATTTTAGGAAGTTTCTTTTGCAAAGCACCTAAAGCCATTCTAATTTTAGAAAGGACACGTTTAGCTTCAACATGATCACCTTGAGAAGAAAGATTCTTTGCTTCTTCAAAATCGCTTTCCATAGAAGCAAGCTGATCTTCAATTTGATCAATAGCTTCTCCATACTCAAATGATTCTGCCAAAACTTCTTTTCTCAGCTCACGATATACCTTAATCAAAGCATCATATTGAATCTGATTTTCTTTATTTGATTCGAGAAGCTCTGTAAAAACAGCCTTAGTATTGCGTGCATCCTCTAAGGTCGGCTTAATAATTTCCTGTGCTTCTTTGATATTCTTTCTAGCTTTAAAAAGTTTATAAGTTGTATTTTCATTTGCTGCTTCTTCGACTAATTTTTGTACACGCGGTAATTTCTTAGTTGAAGCTTCTTTATAACTTTTACGCCAGGTATTTAATGTGGTTAGACTTTCACCGGCCAAATCCATTTTATCCAGTCGTTCAATATCATTTTCTAGATGCATTTTTAAAATTTCATTAACTGATGCATCAATTACTTCAATTTCTCGCATTTGCTTACGATTAGCAAGTAACATTGAAGCAATAACGACAATAATAAGGATGACAACGGCGATAATAATAATAGTTTGAATTGATGACATTGTTTATCCTCCAAAACTAACATAATTATAACAAAACATGGCCTAAAGAGGTGGAAAAGCTGTCTTTTTCTTGATTTATTATTTTGAACTCTATATAATACTATTCGTGTAAAATATTTGCAGCAATAAGTGACAAGAACGTCAACATCTTAAAACGCTTTAGTGAACGAGTAACCCGTGCTGCATTGGGCGAAAATGTAAATTTAAGATGCACGAATGTTGAACTTATTCGTAATATTTTACTCCAGAAATTATTATTTAAATTTTATGGAGGATTTTTCATGTCAAGATATACAGGTCCAAGTTGGAAGCGTTCAAGAAGATTAGGTATCTCACTTTCAGGTACTGGTAAGGAACTTGCACGTCGTAACTACGCTCCAGGTCAACACGGTCCTAACAGCCGTGGTCGTTTGTCAGAATATGGCCAACAATTACACGAAAAGCAAAAGTTACGTTGGATGTACGGTTTAAACGAACGCCAATTTAGAACTTTATTCATTCGCGCTGGTAAGATTCGTGAAGGTCAACACGGTATTAACTTCATGATCTTGCTTGAACGCCGTTTAGACAGTATTGTTTACCGTCTCGGTTTAGCTACTACTAGAGAACAAGCTAGACAATTAGTTAACCACGGTCACATCACTGTTGATGGCAAGCGTGTTGACATTCCTTCATACGAAGTCAGTGTTGGTCAAACTATTGGCTTGAAGGATAAGTCAAAGAACTTGCAACAAATCAAGGATGCTTTGGAAGCAACTACTGCTCGTCCATCATTTGTTTCATTTGATGAAAACAAGATGGAAGGTACTCTTGTACGTTTACCAGAACGTGACGAAATGGAACCAGAAATTGACGAATCACTCGTTGTTGAATGGTACAACAAGTTACTTTAATTTTTACATTTTATTTTGTTCAAAAACCTTTCTCTTTATGGGAAAGGTTTTTTTGTTACAATTATTAATAAAATAGAAAGGATGGCTAATTATGACTAAAGATTTAAATAAACGTGTTGAGCAAGCCGCACAAGGTATTACTCCTCAAACTAAACCAGATGAACGTAGACGTTATTTAGGTTCTCTACGTGAACGTGTCTTAGTTCGTTTAAATAATACAGAAGTTAAAGATCCTAAGTTAACTGCATTATTTTTAAAACATATAACTAATTTTAAGGGATACACTATTTTAATTAATGGAAATATCACAGATGATGGTTTTTTAGGCGAAGTAGAAGCTGCCTGCAGTGAGGAAGATATTCCCTTCACCTTAGTTAACAACGAAACTGCGAAGACCGGTCCTGAAGATACTGCTATCTTAGTTGTTGCTAAAACTGCAATCAATCATCCACGAGTTGAAATTAACCAAGTTTACCCACCAGAAATTCCAAAAACAGAGCTAAGTGCGCCAAGTAAAAAGCATGAAAGTTTTTGGCACCATTTATTTCATAAGGACTAAAAATGAAACCATTAGCATATCGTATGCGACCAAAAAAGATTGATGAAGTAGTTGGTCAGCAACATTTAATTGGTCCTGGAAAGATTATTCGGCGAATGGTTGGAGCACGTATTCTTTCATCAATGATTTTATATGGACCTCCTGGTATTGGAAAAACAAGTATTGCAAGTGCGATCGCAGGTTCAACCAAATACGCATTTAGAAAATTGAATGCCGCCACTGATGGAAAAAAGCAATTACAACAAGTAGCTGAAGAAGGGAAAATGAGTGGTACAGTAATTTTGCTTTTAGACGAAATTCATCGACTTGATAAAACAAAGCAAGATTTTTTATTACCTCTGCTTGAATCTGGTCAAATCATTTTAATCGGGGCAACAACTGAAAATCCTTACATCTCTATTTCCCCTGCCATTCGCTCTCGTTGTCAAATTTTCGAATTAAAACCATTATCTGCAGAAGATGCATCTAAGGCTATTGACCGCGCGCTCAAAGATACAAAAAATGGCTTAGGGAAATATAAAGTTCAATTAACTGAGGATGCACGCGATCTTTTAATTGAAAAAGGCAATGGTGATTTACGAACAACATTAAATAGCCTTGAATTAGCCGTTCTCTCTACCAAGCAAGAATTAAAAGATAATCATAAAGATGAGTCGACCATTTTAATTACACAGCAAGAAATGGCTGATTCTATTCAAACTAAAATCCAAAACTTTGATGCTTCCGGTGATGGACACTATGATTTGGTTTCAGCTTTTCAAAAGTCTATTCGTGGCTCAGATACAGACGCTGCCTTACATTATTTATCTCGTTTGATTGAATCTGGAGATTTAATTTCTATTTGTCGCCGATTAACGGTTATCGCATACGAAGATATTGGTTTAGCTAATCCACCTGCTGCTGAACGTGCTGTAACTGCCGTTCAGGCTGCTCAAATGATCGGGTTACCCGAAGCAAGAATTCCACTTGCAAATGCTGTAATAGAGCTAGCTTTATCACCCAAAAGTAACAGTGCCATTTCTGCTATCGATGCGGCACTTACTGATGTAAAAACCAAAAAAATTGGGTCTATTCCCGACCATCTAAAAGATGCCCATTATTCTGGTGCTAAGAAATTGGGTCATGGTATTGATTATCTATACCCACATGATTATCAAAATGACTGGGTCCCACAACAATATTTGCCCAATAATTTAACTCAAGCAGAATACTTTACTCCTAAGGGCAATTCTAAAGCAGAGGAGCGTTATAAAGTTACTTATCAAAACTTAAAAGATATGCAGAAAAAAGGATTAACAAAGCGAAGTCCTAAGAACCCATAATTGTTGACAAAAAACACTATATTGCGTATCATAATATGTGATCTGAGTTGATCAGCAAGCTTAAATGTATAAAGTTGACCGATCAAACTATAAGACGTGGTGGTTGGCAAATAACTACCGAATCGGAATACTGCCTTGTTGCAGGATCCATATTCGCTGCGATGCTGACCGAATTTTTGAACATTGCGGGTTCAACAAGCGTCATTATGCTATGTTTAGTCAACTCGGATTTTTTTAGAATATTAACTAAGACGGTCTTAACGGGCCGTTTTTTTTACGGTTGGAGAAATTACATATGGCGATTAAAATTGTAATGATCATTTTTATCCTTTTATTATTACTTACTTCTTGGTATATGTGGCACAGACGCAATGGTCATTTCTTAATTTATGATGTTGGTGGCGATCCTCGTTTATCTAACGTTTTAAAATGGACTTCAATCGCACTTTTAATTGAAAGTGTCATTGGAATTTTTATCTTATTCATGGGCAATAAATATCTTAATTTAATTACTTTATTCCTCGCCTCATTAACTATCCTGACGTTCAGCCTACTGATTACCAATAATAAAAGATAATTAATTCCTAACAATAGCTAGAATTTTGGTAAAATAGATATAAGAAAGAGGTGCAAAGAAAATGCTTTCACAATATAAGAATATTCAAGTTTCTGTCGATGGCTCAAAAGAAGCCGATTTAGCTTTCAGCAAGGCTGTTGCTATTGCCAAGCGTAATGATGCAACATTAGAGATTTTACACGTTATTGATACTCGTTCATTCCAAAATGTATCTAGCTTTGATTCAGCAATGGTTGAACAAGTTTCTAAAGATGCAGAAAAGAGAATGAAAGATTATCAAGCTCGTGCTGCCAAAGCTGGTGTAACAGATTCACACTATTCAATCGAATTTGGTTCACCTAAGACAATTATTGCTCGTGATTTCCCTGAAAAGCATAACATTGATTTAATCGTTGTCGGTGCTACCGGTTTAAACGCTGTTGAACGTCTATTAATTGGTAGCGTTACTGAATATGTAACTAGAACTTCAAAATGTGATGTTTTAGTATGCCGCGCTGAAGAAATTGCTGATGCTTTAGAAAAATAATTTAATAATTTTTGTATAAAAAAAGATTGATTCAAGTAGAAAACTGAATCAATCTTTTTTATTATCTTAAAAATCGCCTGCTGTACTAAACATGTAATCACGATTATGGAATTTCATTGATAAGATCAAGCCGATACCAATCATGTTACCTAACAAAGCAGAACCACCTTGTGATACAAACGGCAATGGAATACCAGTCAATGGTAACAAATCAATATTCATACCAATATTTTCAAAAACATGGAATAAAATCATCATGATAACACCGGTAGAAATATATGAATAAAATACATTTCTTGTATCAAATGAAATTCTCACCATTTGGACAATTAAGTATAAATAAATCAAAATCAAAGCTACACAGCCGACAAAACCAAAGTTTTCACCAATAACTGAGAAAACCATGTCAGATCCACGAACTGGAACATATACGCTAGCTTTACCAAAGCCATTACCAAACAATTGTCCTGAACCAATCGCCTTCATACTTTGCCATAATTGATAAGCACCAGAAGACGTATCGCCAGATGGATCAAGCCATGATTTAATTCTTTCAAACTGGTAAGCTTGAAAGAAATGACTCAAAAATGACTGTCCACCTGGAGTTACAACTAACAAAATTACAGCAATCGCACCGATAATTACCACACCATAAATCGGAATGATAATTTTCCATGATATCCCGGAAACTAAAACTACACCACCAACAATGGCAATGAAAACTAACATAGTACCAAAGTCATTTTGTAATTTTAATAAAATTGCTACCGGAGCTAACCAGGCAATTATCTTACCTAAAAGAAGCCAGTCAGTTCGGATCGTATGACCATATTTGTCATTATGGTCTTTAATCACGCGAGCCAGCATTAAAATAAAAGCAGGCTTCATTAATTCCGAAGGCTGAAAAGTAATCGGCCCTAATTTAAACCAACTTTTAGCCCCTGTATCTGCGGCCACACTACGGTTATACAAGAACAATACTGCTATCAGCAAGAATATTGCTATTCCAAAAAATATCGGAGCAATTTTAAACAATTGATCTGCATCAAACTGAATGACCACTATAACAATTGCTACCGAAATTAAATACCATAATGCCTGCATAACAACCGCTCTAACTGGTGAACCGATATGACTCGGATCACCTAAAGCTGCTACATAAATACAGTACAAACTAATTAAAGCCAAAAGTGCTACAGGAATAATGATATTCCAAGCTAATCGATCTACTAAGCTCGTCTTATTTTCAACTTTTGCCATTAAATAATCACTACTTAAACTTTATTTTTCATGTAATGTAAAGTATGAAAGCAAATCGTTAATACTACTTTCAAGACTATTGGCAAACAATACGTTGCTTGTCTTTGAAGTAGTAGCACGATATCGACCTTCTACCTTTTCAATTAAACCAATGGACTTTTTATTAGGAATAATAACTTCCCAAGTTGGCAAATTTTTGCCCTTAAGTTCATTAACTTCAATATCAATATTTTCTAACTTTTTAGACATAAATCCTCCTACTTGCTATCCGGATGAAACTTAGATGCAATAATTTCATCTTCATATCTTTCCGGATGCGGATTTCGAAAAATAGTAAAATTATCAGGAACTGGGTCCACTCCACCACGAATAAATGGGTTACATCTTAGTATACGACAAATTCCCATCACTAGTCCCAATATTGGGCCATGTTTTTTTAAGGCATCAATCATATAGTTAGAGCATGTTGGATAGTATCTACAACTTGGTGGAAAAAGCGGCGAAATTAATTTCTGATAAACTCGTACCACAAAAATCAAAACCTTGCGCAAGTAATCTCCTCACTTAGTGTCGTTGATGCTTTTCAATATTTTTAAGCAAAGTACCTGTACCTAAAGCAACTGCTTCAAGTGGATGATCAGCTGTTAAAACTGGTACTTGCAAATAATATGAAATCAACTTATCAATATTCTTTAATAATGCTCCACCACCTGTAAGCATGATACCACGGTCAATGATATCGGCAGAAAGCTCAGGTGGTGTAGTTTCCAAAACTTCTTTAGCTGCTGCAACAATAGACATTAATCCATCTTGCAAAGCTGATTGAATCTCTGGTGCAGTGACTGTTGTTTGTTTAGGTAAACCATCAACCACGTCACGACCACGTACAGTAATTTGCTTATCTTCTTCTGGTTCGAATGCACTACCAATTTCAATTTTGATTTGTTCAGCAGTTCTAGAACCAATTAATAAATTATGCTTGTTCTTAATATAACTAATAACAGCTTGATTCATTCGATCACCAGCATAACGTAAAGAACGAGAAGTTACAATTTCACCCATAGATAAAACTGCAACATCAGTTGTTCCACCACCTATGTCGATTACCATATTACCTTGTGGCTTAAAAATATCCAAGCCGGCACCTACAGCTGCAACCTTTGGTTCAAAATCAAGGTAAACTTTTCCTCCACCTGATTTTTCAGCTGCTTGAATAATTGCCTTTTGTTCAATTGACGTAACTCCTGTAGGAGCACAAATTAAAATATTTGGCTTGGACATAAAGCCTTTAACGTTTAATTTTTCAATAAAGTAAGACAGCATTTCTTCTGTAATATCAAAGTCTGCAATTACCCCATTTTTTAATGGGCGAATTACACGAATATTACCAGGAGTTCTACCTACCATTTCATATGCATCCGAGCCAACTGCAACTACTTTATTTGTATCAGTATTCACAGCAACAACTGAAGGTTCGTTTAAAACGATACCCTTACCAGAAACATTGATTAGTACATTAGCTGTCCCTAAATCGATTCCTATATCTCGTGCCACAATAACCCTCCATAATTATTCATCGTTCATTTTACCATAAATAACGAATAGTTTCCTTTACTGTCAATGTTTTAACATAATCTTTAAAACAAATTACTTAATTGCATAGACGTATCTATAAAGGTTATCACAAAGTTACCTACTAAAAATCCTAATGCAATTGCTAAAAATAAATATAACAGTTGCGTTTCAAAGACATGTCCTTTGCGGATTATTTTTTCTAATTGAACAGCTTTCATTGCCTGAAAAGACAATCCAATTGCAATCAAATAAACTATTATACTGATAATGGCATGAATTCCTAATTGAAACATAAAAATTCCTTTATTTTTTACTTAAATAAACAAAAATGGCCTGGGAAAACTCCCCAGACCACTTTTATTTTAATGACCTCTAGCGTTGTAAACACTAATTCGGTTCATTGCTCGTTTCAAAGCAACTTGTGCTCGTTCCAAATTACGCTCATCATGCTTCTCACGCGCTTCTCTTAAACGTTTCTCGGCACGTTCCTTAGCGGCTTGTGCACGAGACACATCAATATTTCTAGCACGTTCAGCACTATCAGCAACAATAGTTGCAACGTTATTGGAAAACTCAATATAACCACCACTAATGGCTATATGATCAATTCTAGATCCCATCTCACGACTTCGTTTAACCTTGACTTCACTAATTGCAAGTGGGGTCAAAATTGGAATGTGATTATATAAGATTGAACGTTCACCATCAATAGCACGTACATCAACAATGCTTCCACGATGAGAATAAATCATTCCATTAGGAGTTACAACAATTACTTTAAAAAGTTTCTCTGGATCTGCCATTTGACATCACCCTACTTTTCTAGTAATGCTTTAGCTTCTGGATCACTTGGAGTTACACCAATTTCTTGTGCTTTCTTCAAAACATCTTCAATTGGGCCGACACCACGGAAGGCATCTTCTGGTAAATCATCAAGGTGACCATCTAAGATAAGCTTAAAGCCCTTAATGGTTTCTTTAATTGGAACATATGAACCTGGTACACCAGTAAATTGTTCTGCAACAAAGAAGTTTTGTGACAAGAAGAATTGAACTTTACGTGCACGAGCAACGATCAATTTTTCTTCATCTGACAATTCATCCATACCTAAAACAGAAATAATATCTTGTAATTCATGGTAACGTTGCAAAACATGTTGAACACGAGTAGCAACTTCATAGTGTTCTTGACCAACAACTTCAGGATCAAGGGCACTTGAAGATGATTCAAGTGGATCAACAGCTGGATAAATACCTTGTTCTACTAAACTACGTTCCAAGTTAGTAGTAGCATCCAAGTGTGCGAATGTGGTTGAGGGAGCTGGATCAGTATAGTCATCGGCAGGAACATAAACGGCTTGAATTGAAGTAATTGAACCCTTCTTAGTAGAAGTAATTCTTTCCTGCAATTGACCCATTTCTGTTGCCAAAGTTGGCTGATAACCTACAGCACTTGGCATACGACCAAGCAAAGCAGATACTTCTGAACCAGCCTGAGTAAATCTAAAGATATTGTCAATAAAGAGCAATACGTCTTGACCTTCAACATCTCTAAAGTATTCAGCAAGTGTCAAACCAGTTAATGCAACACGCATTCTGGCACCAGGCGGCTCGTTCATCTGACCAAATACCATGGCAGTCTTACTTAAAACGCCTGAAGCTTTCATTTCAAAGTAAAGGTCATTACCTTCACGAGTTCTTTCACCAACACCAGTAAATACGGAAATACCACCGTGTTCTTGAGCGATGTTGTGAATTAATTCTTGAATAATAGTAGTTTTACCAACACCGGCACCACCAAACAAACCAACTTTACCACCACGAACATATGGTTCAAGAAGGTCGATAACCTTGATACCAGTTTCAAGAATTTCACGACTAGTAGTTAAATCTTCATATTTAGGTGCTTCCTTGTGGATACCCTCACGCGGGTGATCCTTTGGAAAGGCTGGACCACCATCAATAGGCTGTCCTAAAACGTTAAACACACGACCTAAAGTGTCTTCTCCAACTGGAACTGAAATTGGAGCGCCAGTATCTTCGACTTTCATACCACGACGAAGACCATCGGTAGATTCCATGGCGATTGTTCTTAAAACACCATCACCGAGTTCAAGTGTAACTTCAAGAACGATGCTTTCATCTTCGGACTTGATTACACGTAAGGCGTTGTTAATATCAGGTAAATTCTTATCGATTGGGAATTTTACATCGACAACAGGGCCGATTACTTGAACGATTTCACCTTCACTCAAAACATCTACCTCCTTTTCTTTATTACTCTAAGGCATTTGCACCACTGATAATTTCAGTAATTTCAGTGGTAATCTGTGCCTGTCTAGCACGATTTAATTTTGTAGTTAAATTTGATACTAAATCATTAGCATTATCAGTTGCACTCTGCATTGCTGTCATTGAACTAGCATGTTCAGCAGTTTTTGCATCTAAGATAGCACCATAGATAGTTGAACGAGCATATTGAGGAAGCAACTTCATTAATACGCTGTTAATATCTGGTTCAATATCATATTCTAATTCTTTATGTGCTTCAGCTTCTTTAACACCAATATCTAAATCGACAATTGGTAACATTTTTTCAACACGGAAAGCAGATGACAATGAATTTACATGGTGCGTATAACATACATAAAGCTGATCATATACACCATTCAAGAACATCTTAATAGCGGTTGAAACAATTGGTAAAATTTCATCAAAAGTAGGCACATCAGAAACACCATCTTTTTCATAAACAACATTAACGTTATTTTTCTTAAAGAATTGTGCTCCAACAGATCCAACAGCAAGAACTTTCACTTCACGTCCTTGTGCACGTTCGTCATCAAAAATACTCATCATATTCTTAATAACTGAACTATTGTAAGAACCTACCAATCCACGATCACCAGTAACAACTAAGAATCCGGTTGTCTTGATATTCTTACGTGGTTGAATCATATCAGCAGTAATACCTAGACCAAAGACATCAGTATAATCGATCTTAGAGATATTATTTTTATCAATTGAAATATCTTTTTCACGTAAACTATCAACCACTTGTGAACTAATTAAGTGAGAAATAGTTTTACGAACATGATCGTTATAAACTGTATAATCCTTATCACGATTTTCTGTTTGATTCAACTTTGATGCAGAAACCATTCTCATAGCTTCTGTAATTTTACCAGTTTGTTTAACTGAAGCAATTTTTCTCTTTAACTCAAGTAAAGATGCAGGCATAATCTACCTCCTATTTTTCACTTGGTGTAAAGCTTTCACTGAATTCCTCAATAGCTGCTGATAATTCCTTGTCATCTGGTAATTTACCAGTTTCACGAATTGTCTTAAGCAAATCAGCATGACTGCTATCAAAATTATCAAACAATTCATTTTGGAAACGACTAATGTCTTCGACTGGAATAGCATCAAGATAGCCATGAGTCAAAGCATAAAGAATTAAAACTTGCTTTTCTACAGGAATTGGATCATGAAGTGGTTGCTTCAAAACTTCAACAGTTCTTTGACCTCTATTAAGCTTAGCTTGAGTTGCTTGATCAAGATCACTACCAAATTGGGCAAAACTTTCAAGTTCGCGATAAGCAGCAAGGTCAGTACGTAAAGTACCAGCAACCTTCTTCATTGCCTTGATCTGAGCATTACCACCAACACGAGAAACTGAGTTACCAGCGTCAATAGCTGGACGAGTACCAGCAAAGAATAAATCACTTTGCAAGAAAATCTGCCCGTCAGTAATTGAAATTACGTTGGTTGGAATATATGCAGAAATATCTCCGGCTTCAGTTTGAATAATTGGCAAAGCTGTCAATGATCCACCACCAAGTTTGTCACTTAACTTAGCACTACGTTCAAGTAAACGTGAGTGCAAGTAGAAGACGTCACCTGGATAAGCTTCACGACCAGGCGGACGACGGAGAAGCAAGGAAAGTTCACGGTAAGCAACAGCTTGCTTGGATAGGTCGTCAAATACGATCAATACATCCTTGCCATTGTACATAAATTCTTCACCCATTGCGGTACCAGCATATGGTGCAATATAAAGCATAGGAGCTGGTTCACTTGGGCCCGCTTCAACAACAATAGTGTAATCCATTGCGCCAAAACGCTTTAAAGTTTCTACTTGAGTTCTAACGGTTGATTCCTTTTGACCAATAGCAACGTAAATACAAATTACGTCTTGTCCTTTTTGATTAAGGATAGTATCAATAGCTAAACTAGTCTTACCAGTCTTACGGTCACCAATAATCAATTCACGCTGACCACGACCAATAGGAACTAAGGCATCAATAGCCTTAATACCAGTTTGAAGTGGTTGATTAACTGATTGACGGTCCATAACACCTGGAGCTTTAGCTTCAATAGGACGAGTCTTGTCAGACTTAATTTCACCTAAACCGTCCACTGGTTGACCCAATGGGTTAACTACTCTACCGATTAAGGCGTCACCAACAGGAACTTCCATGATTCGACCAGTTCTTTGAACACGGTCACCTTCACGAATATTGTCAAATTGACCTAAAATAATGATACCAACATCATTTGATTCAAGGTTTTGAGCAATACCAAATGAACCGTTATCAAATTTTAATAACTCACCAGACAATACATCATCTAGTCCGTGAGCTCGGGCGATACCATCACCAACATAAGTTACAACACCAACTTCGTTGATATCGAGCTTATCATCGTAATGTTCAAGTTGTTGCTTGATCAAGGAGCTAATTTCTTCCGCTTTAATGCTCAATGGTTTCACCTCTTTTAATTCTCATCAATTATTTGCGCACGGATCTTCTTCAGTTTATTTTTAACTGATCCATCAATCACACGATCCTTAACTTGAAGAATCACGCCGCCTAATATACTTGGATCAACTTTATTCTCAAGACGCACTGCGTTTAAATCGTACTTCTTAGCAAAGCTTTTACTTAAACGCTCAAGTTGATCATCATCTAGCTTCACTGCAGTAGTTGCAGTACCAGATGCAATCTTATTTTCATTATCATAAAGTAAACTAAATTGATCAATAATATCAATCAAATCAGCAAAGCGATTATATTCAAGTAATAAATTCAAAAAGCCTTGTACTTCATCTGAAAAATCTTTTTCAACAGCAGTCAAAATAGACTTTTTATCTTTACTACTTAAAATAGGATCACTTAGGACACTGATGAATTTAGGATTAGCAATTGCTGCCTTTTTTAAAGCCATCATTTCATCATAAACTGTGTCCAACACTTTATTATCTTGCGCATAACCGAACAAAGCGGTACCATAGCGCGCAGCTACTTCTTCTCTACTTAAAGCCATTAATCATCCAACCCCTTAATAAATTGGTCGACTAAATCCTTTTGGTCTTCAGCAGATAAATTCTTGGCAATAACTTTTTCAGCAATTGCTACAGAAATATCAGCAACTTGATCACGTGCAGCATCCAAAGCATCTGATTTAGCTTTAGCAGCTTCTTCATTTGCTTTTTTACGAATAGCTGCAGCATCTTCATTTGCACTAGCTACAATTTCTTTGCTTGTATTTTGCGCATTAGTTTTAGCGTCAGAGAGAATCTGTGTTGCTTCTTGTCTTGAGTTCTTCAAGGCAGCTTCACGCTCATTAGCAAGCGTTTCAGCCTTTTTACGATCACTTGCAGCTGAATCCAAGTCACTAATAATTTTTTGTCGCCGTTTTTCCATCATGTCTGATACTGGACCCCAGGCATAATGCTTAATCAATAGCATCAAGATGGCAAAACAAAGTAAATACCAAATAGCATTACCTAGGTAAATATGATGTGAGGCGGCAAACAATGTTTGAATAGTCATTTACTGCCCTTCTCTCTTTATACTTAAATCCTTCAAATAAAAATTTTTGTTTTTTATTAAAGGAAAAGAATCAAGAAGGCAACAACAATAGCCAAAATAGGAACGGCTTCGATCAAACCAACACCAATGAACATTGTTGCTCTTAAATTACCCGCACTTTCAGGTTGACGAGCCATACCTTCAATTGTCTTTGAGATAACTTTACCGTTACCTAATGATGCAGCTAAAGCAGCTAATCCGGCTGCAATGGCTGCAGCGAGATATTTAAAAGCTTCTGACATAAAAGTCATAAATTTATACCTCCAAAAATTTATTCTGTAGTAACTTTCTTACCAATGTAAACCATTGACAAAGTTACGAAAACATATGCCTGGATAGAGCCAATGAAGACAGAGAAACCTTGCCAAATCATGGCTAATGGAGCTGCTAGAATCAATGTAAATGGTCCACCAGCATGTGCTAGATCATTACCAATTAATGTTAGCAAAACTTCACCAGCATATATATTCCCATAAAGACGTAATGATAAGGTTAAGAAGTTGGTAAATTCTTCAATTACATTAACTGGAAGTAAAAAACCAACTGGTTGCGCATAATTCTTTAAATATCCGCCTACACCAAATCTTTGTACGCCGAATGTGAACGATAGAAGCAAGGTCATCATTGCAAACGACATTGTCGCTACTGGATCGGCAGTTGGTGATTTAATAAACACCCAATCATCAACTTTGACTTCTAGGAACATTCCCAATTGGTTCATAAACCAAATGAAAAGGAATAAAACGAAAGCATATAATGACAAGTGCTTCTGAGCATCTACATCGCTAACGTTATCTTTTACAATACCGTCAGTAAAATCTAATAGATATTCAAATACATTTTGTCTTTTATTTGGTTTCATTTCTACTTTTCGTGCAAGCCAAACGCAGATAAGAAAAACTGCCAAAGCCATTAGCGTTGAACCAATGATCCCAGTAAGATCAAAATTCAAGCCCATGAATTTAAAAACAAATGATTTCTCCATTACTTCGTGACCTCCCTTCTCGTGTTGAATAAAACTCGAACACGTAAATCATCTTAACACCAAATATCTTCTTTGTGTAAAATGAAAGCGCATTAGAGTAAATATTTTTTGTGAAAAGGCGTTTACTTAGTACCGAAGAGTCTGTCACCGGCATCTCCCAAACCAGGGAAAATGTAACCATTGTCCAGCAATTTATCATCTTCTGATGCAGCATAAATATCAACATCAGGATTTTCTTCTTGGACTGCCTTAATACCTTCTGGAGCTGCTACTAAAACTGCCAATTTAATATCCTTAACACCACGCTTCTTTAATGCAGCGATAGCGTCATTAGCAGAACCACCAGTAGCAAGCATTGGATCAACAACTAAACATTCACGTTCAGCAATATCCTTTGGAGCTTTAAAGAAATATTCATGCGGCTTCAAAGTTTCTTCATCACGATACATACCAATAACAGCAATCTTAGCTGATGGTACCATCTCAAGAACACCGTTAAGCATTCCCATACCTGCACGCAAAATCGGCACAATTGTCAATTTCTTGCCGGCGATTTCTTTTTGGACTGTCTTACCCATTGGTGTTTCAATTTCAACATCTTCAAGTGGTAAATCTCTAGTAATTTCATAGGTCATTAATCCACCGATTTCACCAACAATTCTACGAAATTCGTTTGAACCCGTGTCCTTGCGACGAATAATTGTTAATTTGTGCTGAATCAAAGGGTGATCCAAAACTACAAACTTTCCCATATATGCCTCCTATTAACAAATAACTTAATTCATTAAATATTTTAATCAAAAACGCAAAGGGTTTAAAGCCCTTTGCGTTTTATTTTTTATTTATTCAAATGATGGCCGCCTGCTGCCTTATTAAGTCGGTTCATATAAGCCAAACTTTCTTCGCCTTCATCAAAGCCTTGAACATATATTGTTTCTACGTTATCTTTATCATCAAAATATCGTAGACTGCCAAATAGATTATGATCAGCATCTACTAAATCATTACCCAAATTAAATTTATTTTCATCGGGTAAATCAATATTAGCCAGAACAGACTCTAAAGCAGCAACACCTGTTTTTTCATTAAAATTGATTTTAGAAAAGTCAGCAGGATCGTCAACTACAATTACAGGTTCACTTGGAGCGTAATGACGATACTTCATCCCTGGAGCTTTTGGTACATCTTTATCAGATACTTTTCCAGTATTGATTAATACTTTTTCACCTAAAACTTCGCTTAATTCTTCCGGGGTAATCTCACCTGGACGAAGTACAATTGGAGTTTCTACAGATAAATCAATAATTGTTGATTCAAGTCCTACACGAGTGGGTCCCCCATCAATAATACCGGCAATTTTTCCTTTTAAGTCATGATAAACATGCTCTGCGGTAGTAGGACTAGGTTTAGTGGAAGTATTGGCAGAAGGTCCAACAATTGGATAACCCAATTTTGCAATTAAATCATGCGTTAATGAATCATCTGGGCAACGAAAAGCCACAGTCTTTAATCCACCAGTAACTGCATCAGGTAAAGTGTTAGGTTTTACAAATAAAAGAATGGTCAAAGGACCTGGCCAAAAATGCTTAATTAATTTTTTAGCTCTTTCTGGGACTTCTTTTGCATAGCGTTCCATCATCTTTTCATCTGAAACCGTAACAATTAAAGGATTATCGCTAGGACGGCCTTTGGCCGCATAGACTCCTTTAACAGAATCTTCTTTTGTTGCGATTGCTCCAAGTCCATATACAGTTTCAGTTGGAAAAGCTACTAACTCACCTTTTGCTAATAATTCAACAGCATCATCTAGTTGATCCTTTTTAAAAATTTTTGTTTCTATCATTTTTGCCGCCTTCCGTGAACCATTCGTGGCTTACCTGCCATATCTTTTCTAAATTCAATATCAAAATCAGGCAATTCTTCAGCAAACAATTCTCTTAGTTGATCTTCCTCACTAAAGCCAAACTCTAAGAAAAATTCTCCGTGACTATTCAAATGAGCCCGCACTTGTTTGGCAAATCTTCTATAGAAGTCTAGACCGTCTTTTCCACCAAATAAAGCTTCTTCAGGTTCATTTTGTAATACATTTTTATCCATTTCATTCTTTTCACCAGTTTTAATATATGGTGGGTTTGAAATGATTAAATCAAATTTTCCCAGTCCAATTAAAACATTAGCTTTACGAGTGGTGACATCAAGATTATAGTTTAAGAAATTTTCTTCACTTATTCTTAAAGCATTATCTGTAACATCACTAGCATACATAGAAATATCTTTAATGCCCTTTTTTTCAGCTTCTTTTAAAAGAGCAACAGTAATACATCCCGATCCAGTACCTAAATCCAGTACAGTGTCACCGTTTTTAAGTAATTCAAGCGCCCATGTAACCAACTCTTCAGTTTCAAAACGTGGAATTAATACACCGCGTTGAATCATGATTTTATAACCTAAAAACCAAGCGTAACCCAAAATATATTGTGGAGAAACACCTTTGGCTAGTTTCTTTATATCTTTATTCGCCTGTTTAATTTGGTCATCAGACAAAGTCATGTCCTGTTTCAATTCAAATTCACTAGGCGTTAAATTAAGACGTTCAGCTAAAACATAATCAACATCTTCTGGACGGACATCTTCAGCAGTTTCCACCGCCTTAGCTCGAATTTCCTTTAAAGTTTTAGGCATTATCAGCCAACTCCTCTAATTGCTTAGTTTGATTATAAAGAATCAATGCATCAATAATTTCATCTAATTCACCATTCATTACACGGTCAAGTTTATTAAGAGTTAAACCAATACGGTGATCAGTGACTCTGTTTTGTGGGTAATTATATGTTCTAATTCTTTCTGAACGATCACCAGTACCAACAGCATTCTTACGCTTAGCATCATATTGAGCTTGATTTTGACTTTCATAGTAGTCATAAACACGAGATTTCAAAATTTGCATCGCTTTTTCACGGTTTTGCTGTTGACTACGTTGATCCTGCATTGCTACTACAATACCGGTTGGAAGGTGGGTCATACGAACGGCACTTGAAGTCTTGTTAATGTGCTGACCACCGGCACCACTTGAACGATAAACATCAACACGAATATCTTTTGGATCAATATCAATATCCACTTGTTCATATTCTGGCATAACTGCTACGGTTGCAGTTGAAGTATGAACACGACCTTGAGATTCAGTTACTGGAATACGTTGAACACGGTGAGCCCCATTTTCATACTTTAATTTTGAATAAACCTTATCACCAGTAATCATAATCGCAACACGCTTATAACCACCAACTTCAGTCGGTTCTGAATCGATCATTGAAACATTCCAATTTTGACGTTCAGCATATTTTTCATACATTCTAAGCAAATCACCAGCGAATAATGATGCTTCATCCCCACCAGCTGCTCCACGAATTTCCATAATAATATCTTTATCATCATTAGGGTCTTTTGGCAGCATTAAAATCTTGATTTGATCTTCAAGTTCGGGAATTTCTTTTTCTAATTCAGCATTTTCTTCTTTAGCCATTTCGATTAAATCAGAATCTGTTTCATTAGAAATGATTTCTTTATTATCTTCAATTTCTTTTTTATTTTCTTTATATTTCTTGTACTTTTGTACAACTTCGCGCAAATCAGCTTCTTCTTTAGAAATTTCCATGTAGCGTTTAGTATCATTAATGACTTCAGGATCCGCCATCATTTCTTGAAGTTCTTCATAGTGGGCTACTAAGCTCTCTAATTGAGCCATAACTTTATCCATAAAATTAATTCCTCTCTATCTCACAACATTGGGGTGAAAGTAGTGATAACGACAAACTGGGTAGTAACTTTCATCTCCACCAATTTGTACTTGTTCACCTTCGTATACAGGCTTGCCATTATTTATTCTTAAATTCATTGTTGCCTTATGGCCACAATAATGACAAATGGTTTTCATCTCTTCTATTTTATCAGCAAAAATCAACAAGTTCTCGCTACCTTCAAATAGATGATTTTGAAAATCGTTTTTCAAACCAAACGTCATCACAGGTATATTGAATTCATCAACAATTTTAGCGCATTCTAAAACATGATGCCGCTTTAAAAATTGCGCTTCATCAATTAAAACGCAAGCCAACTTACCATCACCATCTGCTAAATCATGGTTGTTCATCTCTTTAATATATTCAAACAAATCCATTTCTTCTGTAATTGGGATTGCTTTACGATGAATTCCTATTCTTGAAGCAACTGTTCCTACGCCACTACGATTATCAAGCCCGCTTGTCATTAAAGCAATCTTGCGACCTTGAGCCTCATAATTATGCGCCACTTTTAAGATTTCGATCGTCTTACCACTGCTCATTGCACCGTAACGAAAAAATAATTGCGCCACTTTTGGCCCCTCCCTTTTGATCAAAAAGTCTTCGCTTTAATAGTATAGAGGAAAAATCAAATTTGTGCAGTTAAATGAATGGTAAAACCTCGTTTTAATCCATACTCTATGCTAAACTAAAACATAGTTTTAAAGTGAGGGATGTACATGAGTTTTAAATCAGGAATCGCTAAAGTTGCTGGAAAATCTAGTTATTGGTTTTTACACAATGTTTTAAAAGGTGGTACTAGTTTTCCTGGCAAATTTGCAATGAAAATCGATCCAAATGTTCTTAACTCTTTAGCCAAAGGTTATGAAACAGTGATTGTTACAGGTACCAATGGTAAAACTATGACAACTGCTTTGATTGTTGAAGCATTGAAGAAAAAATATGGTGACGTTTTAACTAATCCATCTGGTTCAAACATGCAACAAGGTATTGTCACAGCATTTTTAGCTCATAAAAATAAGCATGTTAAACGTAAAATCGCTGTATTAGAAGTTGATGAAGCTAACGTAAAAATGGTTACGAAATTGCTTCATCCTAGCGTCTTTGTTTTAACTAATATTTTCCGTGATCAAATGGATCGTTATGGTGAAATCTACACTACTTATGAAAAAATTGTTGATGGTATTAAACTAGCACCTGACGCTACAATTATTGCCAATGGTGACGCCAGCATCTTTTCATCAGTAGATTTACCAAATAAGAAAATTTTCTACGGTTTCAAATTGCCTGACGATAAAAAAGAGAATGATTTTAAAGCACCAGTTAATACTGATGGCGTTCTTTGTCCAAAATGTGATCATATTTTACATTACCATGAAAGAATTTACGCAAACTTAGGTGACTTCTTCTGCCCTAACTGCGGCTATCATCGTCCTGATTTAACTTTTACCGTTAACAAGATTCTTGAACAAACACCTAACAGCGTAAAATTCCAAATGGGTAATAAGGACTATTCGATTAATATTGGTGGTACCTACAATATCTATAACGCTTTAGCTGCATATTCTGTTGCTCGACATTTTGGTTTAACTGAAGCAGAAGTTGCACAAGCATTTGCTGAAAATAAGCGAATCTTCGGCCGTCAAGAATTGATTCACTACGGCGGAAAAGACATTGATTTAATCTTGGTTAAGAATCCTGTTGGACTTGATGAAGTTCTTCATATGCTTAACACTGAAAAAGATGATTATTCATTAGTAGCTTTGTTAAATGCAAACCATGCCGATGGGATTGATACTTCTTGGATTTGGGATGCAGACTTTGAAGGACTTGATCGTAGCAAGATTAAGAAAGTACTTGTTGGTGGCCAGCGCTGGCACGACATGGGATTCAGACTTGAAATCGCTGGTTTTGATCCAGGTTCAATGAGTACTAATCCAGATGATGATAGTTTGATTGAAGAAATTAAAAAATTACCAACTAAAAAGGTATATATTCTTTCAACTTATACCGCGATGCTTGCACTTAGAAAGAAAATGGCTGAAAAGAAGATTATTAAAGCTGGTATGTAAAAATGAAATGATCCGTAAGATCTTACGGATCATTTTTTGCACAAAAAAAGCTACGACCCATGTCGTAACCTTAATTATATTGAGATATTGGGGCTCGAACCACATCGTCTCAATGCCTTGGTATATCTGTATTTTTAAACCTAAAAAATAATATTGATTAGAATATTGATTATTTGCCCTCTAACAGACGCACAAGCTTGTTAGCTGTATCCTTTTTCTGGTCGTCTGTAACGTGGGTATAAATATTCATGGTCGTGTTAATGTCCGCATGTCCTAAACGTGCTTTAACTTCATTCATTGATGCACCAGCTTCAAATAATAAAGAAGCGTGCGTATGCCTGAAACCGTGAATTTTAATTCTTCTTAAATCGTACTTCTTACAAATAGCCACATTCCACTGCCGTGGTTTTGACATTGAAAGATAACCATTATTAATAGTAGAAAAAAGTAAATTATCAATATTTAAGAAGTTGTAGCCTAACTTAAGCATGGTCTTTTGTTGCATTAACCGCCACTCTTTTAAATATTCCATTGTGGTTGCATCCATGTCTAAAGTTCTGAAACTATTTTCAGTTTTAGGCGTGTCTTCATACAATTCATTATTTAAACCAACGGTAACATCCTTATTAATGCTAATAGTATTATCCCTAAAATTAACATCCGACCATTTAAGTGCCAATGCCTCACCTTTACGCATTCCTGAATAAGCTAATAGCCTAAAGAAAACAAAATACTTGAAGTTGTATTCTTTTGCATTCCTTAGAAAGGTGTTTAATTCATCCTTTGAGTAAAAGTCGGTGAATGGTTTAGGTTCATTTTTAGCTTTAGGTGGGATAACCTTATTCATTGGATTCTTACTAATCAGTTCTAAATTATTGATGCCGTAGTTCAAAACATTATTCGTATAACGCATGAACCGCTTATAAGTCTTAGGTGCATCATTAAACCAAATATTTACGGCTTTCTGACAGTCTAGAACGGTTAATTTATCAATATACTTACTACCTAATTGCTTTAGGATATGGTCTTCAAAATAACGTGTGGTAGTAGCATATGTGCTAGTCTTAACGGTTTCACGATAAAGCTTAAGCCACATTTCATACAGCTTATTAAAAGTAATATGCCCTTTACTTTCTGGGATATACTCACCCTTAATTATTTTAAGTTGATAGTTTAAATATGCCTCTTGTGCTTCTTTCTTTGATTTATAGCCTTGTTTTCTAATTTGAATTGAATGTCCTGTTGTTTCATCAACACCCACATATAAATTAAACCCATAACGTCTTTTACCACTAGGCGTGGTGTATTCCTTAATATCATTATTCATGTTAATAACCTCTTTTAATTAGTACATGTGCAGGCGGACTAATCTTAAATGTTTAACATAAATTGAATATGTGGGGTCTGTATTTTACCAACGCTGTGGGATGCAAGATAATCAACTAACAACTAATCAGAACGAACTAGGCTTTAGAATTGCGATGTCAGCATTAAATTAATTAAATGACCACGGTTTCTTAATGCGTCTGGAGCATTTAGGAATATTTAAGGTCGTTTCTAGCGACCACGGGGTTATTTAACACAGTCGCTATTGTTCCGAACAAGAACAGATTTATTCAATTTAGTTAATAATAAAAGATAAGCTCCGTACCCAAATTAGGTACGCAGGTCATCTGAAACATATTTATTATTACTTCCAATCAAACCCTGCTCTTTTGCAAAATTTCTAAATCGGTCAGAACGATTTAAGGTCGTTCTGAACGACCTGTTTATTCAGTAACGAAACGTTACCCCATTCCTTAAGTTTATCTACTGAACTTAGAATTTAAAATACTTCGGAAGTATTTAGAATTGCGATGTCAGCATTATTTATTATTGTAATAATCTATTATCTGCTTCATAGTTGTAAAGTTTAAGAAGATAGTATATTCAAGTAATAACTTAATATCATCATCGTTGTATTTGTCTTTAGTGGTTAACAGACGCTTAATATTAGGATTATCAAATAAAAAATTAAAATTAGTTTTCCAAAAAGTTTTATCAATTTTGGAGGGCTTTTTTATTTTGGCTTGTTTTAAATAAGCATCGACTGTTTTATCAAAACCACCGCCCATTATTTGACCTGTTGGGTCTTTCCATTTTTCTTTGTAAGCATCGTCCAACTGTTTATAGATGTAATCCTTTGAATAACCTGTATTCGGTTTGTCATCAATTCCTTGTAAATATGGAACTGTTACATCAAAGAAGTTAGCCAACGCTTGCCATGTTTCTATTTTTGGCTCACGTTTATTATTCTCATAAAAGCTAATTACTTGATTACTGATACCAACTTTATTAGCTAGTTGTGATTGACTTAACCCTTTATTTTTGCGTAACTCTTTAATTCTATTGTGTGTCATTTTTTCTCACCTCTTTTAATATATGATACCAAATGTTCCTACAAAAGTTTATTATTTTCTTTACATTCCTACAAAAGTAGAATAATATATTGATTGTAAACAAAAGTAGGAAAAGGAGAAACACTATGACAGAATATTTTTCATTTAAAGAAGCTATGAAGTATTTAGGTGTTAAATCACACAAAACCCTAAATTATTACATTAAACAAGGCTTGCCAGTAACCATTATTGGCAATTCTAAACGCATTAGCAAAACCGCTATCGATGAGTTTATGCAAGCTCACACGGTACAGGTGTATCCCACAAAGGAGGTGGTAAACAATGACTAATTACAGTGCAGACGGTTCAAACGTGGTCGATCGTTGGTATAAGGACGGTTACCTCTATTGTGCATTTGTAGACGGTACGATCATGGAATATGGGCGAAATAAGATTCCTGAAAGATATATAGAGGTTATGAGAAATGAACTAGCCCAAACCGTCTACGACTTGCAAGGTGGTAAATATGATTTTGACGACTTTGAACCTATGGAGGCTTAAACAATGAACGATGAAATTAAATTGCATCAAGCATTATATGAAATGAACAGAATTGCAGAACAATTATTTGTTAGCTATGGATTATTGACTAAGATAATTGAAAATGTGCCGGAAGATGACCCGTCCGACCCTATGAGTACTAAAAAGATGCTACAGCATTTAACCAATGAACTTGCTGATTATTCAACCGACTTAACAGACAATGCTAAATCAATTAAGGAGCGTTAATTATGGAATTTAAATTAGATGAACAATTTTGCAAAATAAGTGAGCTTGCTCTTCAAGTTGACAAAATTATTACTGAAGCTGAAAAAGCAGGAATTTTAAATGATGAAAATGACTTTTCATTTTCTGAAATTTGGGAATTATCAGCCATCGCATATTTAGCTTCTACTAAGGGGGATGCTAATCATGGAATTTAAACTAGACCAGCAACAAGAAACAGAAATTAAAACATATGTTTTGAATGTGGTTAAAGATGCAATCAAGCAAGCCACGACCACCAGCAAACCATATTTAAACCGCAAAGAAATTGCTAAATATTTTGGCGTTGCTGATTCAACGATTACATATTGGGCTTCTTTAGGGATGCCGGTGGCAAACATTGACGGTCGCAAACTCTATGGAAAAGCAAGCATAACAGCGTGGCTAGCAAGTCATGAAATGCCCTCACAAAAGCAAAATAAAAAGCCCGTAACTATGGGCGTAGTTAAGGACTAAACAATATTAAGTGTGCAGGTAGATTAATCTTAAATATTTAACGTTTGGAGGCAAAGACATGAACAAGGAATTAATACAGGAACTAAGGACGGTGGTGTTATATGAGTAAAAAAGATAAAGGTAAAAATATGCTAAACATTGGCAAAGAACTAGCAAAAATATCGAAAAGTTTAGACCAAGAAAAAGTTGATAAAGTAAGACAAGACCAACTAAAGCAAAATGATCTTCCCTGTTGGATTTACTTTGCAGATAAAGACAAAAAAGAAAAGAAAGTTAATATAACTTTGTTAGGCGAGCAAATTCTAAATGATTATACTTTTTTACTATCTGAAAATGATGATAAAGAAGCATTTTATGAATATCAACCAAAAACAGGAATTTATATTGAACATCCTAAAAGTTACATAAAAACGGTTGTTCATAAATATTTAGTTAAATATTGGTTATGGAAACAGTCAACAGAACTGCAAACCTATCAATATATATTAGGTGGCTTAAAAAGATGTCTATTTAAAAATACATTCGGTAAAAATCCTAAAATGATTTTTAATTTTAAGAATGGTGTATTTGATTGGCAAACCATGAAACTAAGAGATCATAGCCCAAATGATTATTTAACCACTGTTACAACCTATGACCTTAACACCACAACACCAAATGAAGCGCCAGAAACTAATAAATATTTTGATTTAATTTTTGGTGAAAATGCTAAAACGATGAAAGAATTTGTAGGATATTGCTTTTATCCTAGTTATGAGCCTATTCAATGTATTTTTATTTTAAAGGGAGATGGTGGCGATGGTAAAAGCACATTTTCTAACTTTTTAGGTAAATTATTAGGGAAAGACAATGTAAGCCATATCGGGTTAAAAGATTTAGCATCTAACAAAGAAAATAATTTTAAATTAATTGGATTACAACGAAAAAGCCTTAATATATCAGCCGAATTAAAAGACACACCCGAAAATTTAAATACTGCCATTTTAAAACAATTATCAGGGAACGATTCTAATAATTCATCAGTTAAAGGAAAAAAAGACTTAGATTTTCCTAATTATGCCAAACTTTTAATACATACTAACGAACTTGTCACTTTTAGAGATACGTCTAGAGGTTGGCGTAGACGAATATTTGTTATAGATTTTCATTCTATCCCTGATTTCGAAAACACTATAAACTGGCAAAAAACAAAAGAAGAATATGGTGCTTTTACTTACGAGTGCATTAAATTAGCTAATGAGGCAATAAAAAGAAAAGATTTAACCACTACTGATAGTATTCTAAATAATCGTAATGAATGGATTCATTCAAACGACCCACTACAATCTTTTATTGATGAATGTTGCTATGAGGGTGTTAATGAAACAGTTAATAAAAAAGACTTGGTTAATGCCTATCGTAATTGGTGCTATGAAAATGGTTATAAACCGTATAGCGTTCAACGTTTAAAGACTGAATTAGAGAAAAAGAAAATTTATGAAAAAGACAATAATATTAAAGTCATGGGAACAACTAAACGGGAGCATATTTATTACTTTGAGGGTATTTCTTTAAATAATAATGCTAATGCCGGATCAATATACAATCCCGTAGTAAAACATACAAGGCAAACGGGTAAGCCTTAATAGATATTGTACTAACTTTTTCTAAATTTTCCTTAAAATGTCCCAGTTTTGACCATGCCGAAAAACTTGTAGCTCTAGGGCTGTCCTTATTGTCCTTATTATTCTTTATTAATTAAATAAAAAATATAATAATAAAAAAAGAATAATATAAATAAAAATATATTTACGAAACTAAATTGTCATTTTTTTGGTTTTTTTGGGACAGCCTTAGAACCTGTAGGCTTTAGATCATTTTTTAAAGGACATTTTTTAGGACACCTTTGTATATTTGAATTAAACAACTCGCCAAGATCTACGCCACCCCTACGCCAATAGCGGTGGTATACATGAAAGGAATAATTTAAAATGATTAAACAATCTGCAAATAATTTAAAAGTTGAAACCATTAGCGCCAAAACTAAGGAAGAACTAACTAATCAAGTCAACTACTTTTTAGAAAATAACCCTGAATTGGTTATCCAAGAAATCCAATACAATACTTGTGCAAGCCCTTGCGGTGCTAGTGATGACTTAAGTGTTTATGTTGAATATTCAGCATTGATTATTTATATTATGTCCTAACTCGGTCGATTTGATTGACCCAGAAAATAAGCCCTCAAGCGGTGCTATACCTGTATTTAGGTAAAGTTTAATAAATGCCGAGATCGGCACTAATCTAGGTGTATTCCATTCAAGGGATACACCTATTTTGTTATCATGATGTTAAGTAAGCCCGATTCAAAATTGAATTGGATAAAATAAATACTACAAACTACTACATAGCATCCCTCAATAAACAAGTTCAATAATTATCAGTCAATCAGAACGAACAAGGCTTTAGAATTGCGATGTCAACATTCAATATGTCTGAAACAGAGTGGAATTACTTTAGAGCCTGCGGTCACATTGAGTGACCTCGGATTTACTCAATAATGAAACGTTATTCAGTTTCTAAATCCGTCTAATTGATTTAAAAACAAATGCGTCTGACGCATCTGTTTTCTGAATACGGATTTACTCAACCAGTCCCAATTTGGGGCTTTTTGATTGGGAGAAATTGGTAAGATCTTGGCTTTTAAGTCAGATTATTTCCGCATTTTTCCTAATATGGGACTTTTTTTAATACTAGGTATGTAATACAAACGTTTGATCTGCACGTACTGAGACAGATTTAATAAATCCCCACTGTGGAAAATATTTCAGGTTTATTCAGGTTTTCGGCTTTCAATGTTGCATTCCAAAACCGCAGAAAAATGCAAATTTACGGGCTTTTTTCAGATTAAATAAAACCATTGCATCCCTTGTGGTATATGGCTTTTAGTCCTGTCTGCTTAATTTCAAGACTGAGCCGTTTTTGCGCTATTAAGCATAGTCATACTCAATCACTAATAAAACCGCCCTAGCCCCTCTTAAAATCAATCTGACAGCATACTAAAAGCACTAGTAAACCTAATTACTGGTGCTTCTTTTTATTGAAATCTAAATTCTAAATTATATTTATCTGCTTGCTTGTTGTACTCATTAGCAAAACAAAGTAAGGCTTCATTTATTCTCTTACATGTGGCGCTATGCCTATAGCCTATTAATAGCTCAACATCTTTTAGCCTTGTATGCTTGACGTAGCGCTCAATAATAAGCGTTCTATAGGGATGTACAGCGGTATTTTCTAGTTTGGCTATGGTAGTACTAACCAAAGCATAAACATTCTGATAGTAAGCAAAAACACCCTTTTCGCTTATGTTTACTTTAATGGGTTTTACTGAAGATTCGGACAAGCATCGCCCAGTAGTTAACAATGCTAATTTTGGGTAATCTTGATTCAGAAAATTCTTAATTTCTTTCGCATTCATTTTTGTTATGTCCTCCGTTATTTCAATGCTTTTTTACGCATAGCCCAGATAAAAACAAAACCAACGCATAGCATCGTTGGTTCATTGGTTATTAACATAAATATGATACATGCTTATTATATCATGGTTAAACATCTAAGATTAGCCCGCTTACACACTAAAACAATTTCAACTAGACCAATTTTATATTTTTTGATGCTAGTAAATGCCAGTAAAAATATTGCTTAGAATATTGTATTATTTTGCTTATTTTCGCCTAATTTCAGAAAATCGTAAAAAACAAAAATGCCTTAACACTGGGGTTTGAAGCTTTCAGCATTAAGACACTTTCATATTATTGAGATATTGGGGCTCGAACCCAAACATCCAGGAACCAGAATCCTGTGCCTTACCAATTTGGCTATATCTCAGTAAATCACCCGTACGAGAATTGAACTCATAACTCCACCTTGAGAGGGTAGCGTCTTAACCATTTGACCAACGGGCGAATCAACACTCATAATTATGCTTTTTTCTTCTATGCTTGTCAAGTCATTTTGTCTATAATAATTCAGTAGGAATGGTGAAAAATGATTAATTACAACAAAACACAACATTTGATTGAATCAATGGTTTTTGAACGTGTAGTCCCTGGTGTTAACTACGCTTTTATTAAAAATAAACAAATCTTCACTTCAACTACTGGCTTTGCAAGTATCTATCCCGAAGTTACCCAACTTAGTCCTTTTGCAGAATATGATTTAGCTAGTTTAACCAAAGTTTTAGCAACAGAGAATGTACTACTAAAGCTCTATGATCAAGGTGAACTTAACTTTACAGAACCACTAAAGGAATTTATCCCTACATTCAAAGACCCAAAAGTAAGATTATATCATCTGTTAACTCATACAAGCGGTATTAGAGGCTGGATCCCTCATCGTGATGAGTTAAGCCATGATGAATTATTAAATGCGTTAATCAACTTGCCAGTTACTGATGAGTTTGAGCATAAAATGCGTTACGCAGATACTAATTTTATCCTTTTAGGCTTGGTAATTAAAAGCATCTTTGGTGCTTCTGTTCAAGAAGTGGCTACCAAAGAGATCTTTGACCAAATGCCTTTAATCAATACTACATTCACACCGAATAAAAGCGAATGTGTTCCAACAGCAATCATTAACGATCAAGTATTACAAGGTATTCCCCATGATCCTAAAGCTAGACAACTAGGTTTAGATTGTGGGTCAGCCGGTCTATTTTCAAATATGCGCGATTTAATTACTTTCAGTCAAGGCTATCTAGGTCTAAAAAGAAATATCCTTCCTTACAGTCAAGACACTGTTAGCGAATTGTTCGATGATAAAACACCTACGGGCGTAAAACCGCGTTCCTGGGGCTGGGATATTCGTTTAGATCCTAAATACCATTATCCTATTATTCTGCATACCGGCTTTACAGGTACTCTAATAATTTTGGATCGACTAAAAAAATCCGGCTTAATCCTATTAACTAATAGAGTCCATCCTACTGGCCACAACACTATTTTCTTGGCCATGCGCGAAAAAATTATTCGTAGCTTTTTAAATGAAAATTCTAAAATATAATAGAAAAAAGGCAACTGTGTGTCAGCTGCCTTTTTATCTCTCACTAAATTTCATCATTCGAGTTATATTATAACTTATTTTTATTTAACTGTCTTACTTTTTTCTACTTTAAACATTTTCCAATAACTAAATAAAATTATTAAACTAATCAGCAAAGTAAACCAGAACGCTGCTCGACTTCCTTCTGCAGTTGCTAGAGTATAAGGTATATTAGCTCTTTTTTGCCAAACAGACATGATTGAAGCTAAAATTGTAGTTCCAACTGAACCAGCAAGTTGTTGACTAGTTTGACAAACTGCTGTTGCATCTGCACGTAACGTTCCTTTTTCTACTTTTAGCGCTTCAGCCATTGTATTACTAAAAGCCATTCTATGTCCCAACATCATAATGCCATAGAAAACAATAATTAACATTGAAGTTAAATTCAAACCAAAAATAGCAAATAATAAACAACTAATTGCCATCAAAAATCCGCCAGTATAAAGGGGTAAACGTGCACCTTTTTCATCATATAAACTACCAAAATATGGATTAAGTAATCCCGCAATGATACTACCTGGAAGTAAAATTAAGCCACCAATTAATGAACTTTGCTTTCCTACAATTTGAATATAATTGGGTAACACAAAACTGATGCCGATATTATTAAACTGAAGTAAAAAATATGCTAATGCACCATAAATAAATGCTTTTTGCTTGAACACTTCTAAATTAAGCAATTTTTTTGATGACCACTTTGATAATTTTACAAAACCACCAATTAATACAACCGTCACCACTAATAAAATCCACAATAGCGGGTTAGCAATACCATTACTAATTTGATTTACTCCAATGGTTAAAGTGATAAATGAAGCGGCTAAAACAATAAATGATAACCAATCAAAACTATTTTTACTTTGCTCATGATACTTACCAATAACCGTTAAACCAGCAAAGAAAACAATAACTGCAAAAATTGTCACGAACACAAAAATGTAACGCCAATTCAAATAAAAAGTAACAATACCACCAAATGCTGGTCCTAAAGTTGGTGCCATAGCTACAACTAACCCAGCAATTCCCATATATCCCCCCACTTAGCACGTGGCATAATTTCAGTCACTAGGTTAAACATTAATGGTGTACTAAGACCTGCACCTAAAGCTGAAATCAATCTACCTAAAAGTAAAATGGGAAAGTTCGGTGTAATTGCACTTATCACACTACCTACCATAAATCCAATACATGCTACGACAAACAATTGCTTAGCTGTAAAGCGTTCATTTAAATAGGACGAACAAATCATAATAATTGCAATCGCCAATAAATACCCTGTGGTAGTCCACTGTATTGTATCTAACGTTACATTAAATTCTTTCATCATTGTTGGAAAAGTTACATTTAAGCTTGTTTCAGTTAGTATCCCCACAAAAGACATAAATGCGGCAGATAAAACTGCTAATATATTTTTAGTATTCTCTTTCATAAATCCCCTTTTACAAACAAAAAGGGCTCTATAATTTTTTCTGTTGATGACTTATCTATATGATAAGCTGTTAACAGGTTTTTTATTGCATTAAAAAAGGAGGACATAGTCCTCTTTAATAAAAAATCTATTCCACTAAACATTTTATAAATAAAGGTGCTTTCTAT
>SKEM01000034.1_pt2 | contig 69354 bp, 61 predicted proteins | sample 4826731 | NCBI WGS metagenome assembly SKEM01 (sample SAMN11008809, study PRJNA524170) | human gut metagenome | biome: Human fecal sample; material: Feces; isolation source: fecal sample from pouch patient p37 | host: Homo sapiens | place: Israel: Tel-Aviv | collected 2015-07-27 | reverse complement strand
AGACTACATCGTCCAATGACCAGGTTACTGTAGATTGATATACTTTTGATATTTCTCCTACATTTGCAGGCACAGTTAATTTTATCTCTTCAAAAGGAAAATATAGTTGCCAAGTTCCACTTCCTTGCGTTCCAGTTGCTGTTATTATTGATTGGGCTGTTGCACCCGATCGAAAAGCTTGAGAACCTAACGTCGGTCCGTTGGTAAAACTATTAGTTACTGATTCCACAGCTGTATTAGCATATTGAACTTTTTGAAGTTGAGTGTTCGCAAAGTTCAAGGTAATCCCTTCTCCTTGTGGTAAAGATTTACCAGTACTATCTTTAAATTCAGATAAACTAACGTTTAATTTCCAACCTGTGCTGATTGGTCGATTATCTTCTAGACGTAACTTAAAACCAGCTTGTTGTAATTCGGGACTTCCTACATAGTTTGCTGAATTTAATCCGTAATTTTTTGTCATCGGCGAAATAGCTTGTTTGCCAAAATCAAAAGTACTTGGTGTCCCCATCAATACAGGCCGTTGTCCACTCCATTTCGCATATAACGTTACAGTCCCATTATTAGTAGAAGTTAATATTGAAACTATTTGTTTATCTGTATATACAACTTCACTTGCTCGCGTCCTTGCCCAACCAAGAAATGTATTACTCTCTTTTGTAAAAGTATTGGCTGGTAATGGCTTACCTATTCCATAAATAAAACTCGTATTAGGCATCGTACCCGTTCCTCCATTAGCATCAAACTTCACAGTATAGCTATTCCCTTTCCAAACAGCATAATAGGTCCTAGCTGAAGTATAATTAACGAGAGGATTTGTTGTAATATTGGGGATTGCGGCGTTGGCTGTTGTAGCCCAACCTTGGAAAGTGTAACCCGTTCTTGTTGGCTTCGCAACAGTACTTAAATTAACCACTGTCCCAAAAGTATACGCTTTAGCAGCTGTACCACCCGAGCCCCCATTGGCATTAAAAGTCACATTCACTGAGATAGGCTTCCAAATAGCTTTCAGTGTTATTTTTGTAGTAGTTGAAGTAGACGTAAAGCTGATCGTTGCACCAGGTTGATATTTTTTGGTTGCTGTTGCAACATCTTGCCATTCCACAAACGTATAACCACTAAGTGTTGGTTTGGTTGTTGGAATGATAACTTTTCCGGCACCATTGACATCTAACTGAATTGTTTGCGGAGAAGGTAGACCTTTAACACCACTTCCTGACACAATAACATTTGGTAAATTTTGTTCATAGGCTACTTGAGCAAACTCCGTACTAAAGGTGATTTTGTTACTGACTGCCGTTAAAGTTGCTCCTGCTTTGGCTTCTTTGGCAGAATATTGAAATTGGTTAATCGCTTTTTGATTTTCCGCTTCCGGCACTAAAAAGTCCATAATCGCATCTAAGGTCTCGCCTGGTTTGATTGTGGTCGCGCCAAAATCGACATAGATTGCTGTGATTAAAGCTGAATTAGCGGGTTTAGTTGTAGTGAACCCTAAACTGGTTAGTTTAGCGGCATTCCAGGCTTGTAAATCATTATTATTATAACCAGGTAATTGTGCGACCGGCTTAGTTGTATAGTAAATTTTGGCTGTCCCACTATTATTGGTCAAGTTTGTAAAACCGATGCTTCCTGTTGAACCACGACCATCACTAGCAGAAGGCAATATGTTATATAACCGAACGCTCGTAAAGCTGGTATTCCCTGAGTTTTTAATCACTGTTTGCATTTGCGGAGTTCCTTTACTCTCCACCGCAAAGATATTACTGCTAGACCAAGCTTGCGTTGCCGATCCACGAGCATTCGTTGCGCTGTCCAGTTTTGAAGCATCAACAATGGAGAAGCCGGTGTTACTAGCAGTAGATGCGTTCACCCCGTAGCTATTTTCATTCGCGTTGTCTAAACCGATTTTCTTAGCCTCTGCAGCATTTAGCTGAGTAGGTACGCGATTAAAGAAATCCGTTGCCTTAGAGCTGCTATAAGCGACATAAGGAATCTGATAGCTTCCAGAAGCGGTTGAACTATCCACGATAAATTCTAAAGGAATCCGAAAAATACTATCCTTGTTTGCTACTTTAGATTTATAAGCCGTGCTGGATGTCTTAAAACGATAATAATTGTAAGCCGTGTCTTTGATCGGTAACATTTCAACGGTCACCGAAGCTGGATAAGTAACTTGGTTATTGTCATCAATAAAATCTTTTTTCGTAGTAGCTTTTAATCGTAACTGTTTGGGAACTTTAATTGTAATAATAGGATTCGTCCAATCCCCATAGGATGTACGTGTATAGTAGCTACTATTACTCCCGATTATTTCATAGTTAATCGTGTCTCCAGGCAGTTTATTTTGGCTATTAACACTGGCCAACCTGGCAGAACCATTTAAAGCTACACCTTTATTATAATATACTTCATTATTTCTTAATTTAAGCTCTTTAGGCGTACCGGTTGCATCTTGGTACTGCATAGTAGCTCCAAAGGTGATTGGATTAGACTTCTTAGACAGCGCGGTTCCATCTGGCCATTTCCCAGTAGGCCAACTTTTGATTTGATAGCGAAGCGTCATCCCATTCCCTGGAGGTAACGAATTGGCGGTTGCACCATCAGTTCCCATGGGAATAATGTTAATAGTGGCAATATACTCATTGGTTGCTAAAGTCGGTAAAGCGGGAGTAAAGCTGCTGTTCTTAGCTGGTGTAGTACTCCAAACAGAACGACTCGTTCCAGTTACAGCATTTTTTATCTGAAACCAAGGGCGGTAATAGGCTGGTGTATTCACTCCATCAGTTAAAACATAAATATATAAATCAGTAAAGTTTCCTTTAGCTGAGCCTGCAGTTAACTCTTGTAATTTGTATGTCACCCCTTGAATTGCTTTAGATCCAGTATTCTTAATAGTACTAGTTCGATTAAATGTATTAAGGCCAAAAGCATAAAAATGTCCAGCTGTCGCTAAATTATCTAGGTTATTAACTGTATTAATAGAGCCTACAACAGTTAAATGATAACCTGTTCCTGACAATTGAAAATTTGGTCTAGAACGTTTTATATAACTTTTCGTACTTGTGAGCGTATTTATTTTCCCATTCAGGTGTTTTACCTTCATTCCAAAATTTATGGAAAAAGAACTCCCTTCTGCATAAGTTTTATTTAAAGTAACCCTTGTGTCGACATAGTATAAATCAATCAGCGTTGCTGGGTTGTCTAAAATGGTTGGTGTGAGGGTTGCAAATTTCTGATAGTACCGAGTGAAGCCCACTGGAACACTAGAGTCTTGTGCGTTCGTGATTCCTGTTTTTAATAATCTATTGGCTAAAGTTCCCTTTAATGTAGCTCCCGTTGGAATTTCCACATACACTTGATGATCATAACTAGGGTCTAATTTTGCACTAGCTAAATAACTAAGGCGATAAGTAGTTGACATCACAATATCACCGTCAAAATAGCTGTCGTTAATAGGAACTGCATAACCAGAACCTACGTATGTAGCCAAAGAACCCACATCAGTTTTTATAGTCTTATTCGTACCTGAACTTGCGATTTGTTTACCGGTATTGTCAAATACCTTCGCTTGGAGATTATTCCACACGATTTGTTCAGGTGGGATTTTGGCATTATAGACGTTATTAAATTTAAATCGTAAGTTAATCGTCTCTAATGTTGTCTTGGTTTGTTTCAAACGAATAATCAACTTTTTATTGGTCGTATCATTTACATACGATGCTACAATTGAATTAGCACTAGGCGTACTAGGTGTCACCAACGAAAAAATGGGTGCTGTATTATCAAAGTATTTAAAAACGGGGTCGCTTTTACTTGGATAAAAGCCATAAGGAAGTTCAATTGAAGTACCAGTGAGGCCCGCTTGGCTGATGGAAACTGGTATAGAAATCGTTAAGTAATCTGGTGCTGTTCCTGTCGTAGAGTCGGTATACGTACGATAAGTGGCAGGAGCAGTCAAACCGACCGTAATTCCATTCGCTTTTGAAACAATAGTTTTAGATTTAAGGACCGGACTACTTTTTTTGTTTTCCTTCGTTTGCTTCTGCTCACTACGCTCCTGTGGCTTTTGAGCCTCAGGTATTTGTTCTTTAGCAACCGTTACGTCTAAATTTTTAGCCAATTCTTTTTGATTTTTGTCTTTGACTGATAAAGTGAAAGTTCCTGCTTTTGTTGTTGTCAACAGCAAGTAGCTCTCCTCAAACTGAGCTAAGTCTCTTAAAACCAAGCTATGTTGTTCTTGATTATAGGAACTATGCTCCTTCAATTGTTGATTTTTTTGGGGATTATATTGAATTTCCTGAGGCAATTGTATTTCCGCCCAGGTTACATTACTAGTTATTTTTAGATAAAAATCCGAGCCTGCACTCACTTGCCATTCTGGTTCTTGTTGTGACCAAGTAAAAGAAACAGTTTCTAATTCTTTCGTCTCTTCTGTTTCTTGAGTTTTTTCAGTTGAAGAATCGGTTGTTTCTGTTGTTGCAGTTGAAGAATCGGTTGTTTCTGTCGCTTGTTGTGATGGCTCTGATAGCTTAGGTAATGAATCTTCAATAATTTGTTGCACTTCACTCGTTACTGTTGTCGGCTTAGACCCCTCAGCTAAGCCATTAATTGGTAAAATCATCGTTCCTAATAATATGACTATGACACAAATAAGACAACTCGGTTTCTTATTCATAACCAACACCTTCTTTTCCTTTTTATTCCTTTATTTTGTCCTACTCTTTCTAAAATAAAAATAAACGCTAATTGTAACAAGACACAATGCGCTAAGACCTATTAACAAAAGCGGTTGACTTATTGCTGAAGCTGCACTAGCCGACCATTGGTTTACTTGCATTTGTGTGATTGTAAAATCTTTTCGCCAGTGCCATTCTTGGTTACCAGCGCTGGCTTGACTATGGAAAGTATACGTTCCCGGTGAAAGGGCGACTTCATTCAATGATAAATCCATAGCTAATAGAGAATTTGGTGCCACTGACACATCTGCTTGTACTTTTTTTAGTAACTCTTTTGGCTGACCTTTTTTGGTTAACCAGTTGGTAATTGTTGCTCCTTTCATAACTTTTGGTTGTCGATTTTGGAATGTTGCTTGAACAACAGGTAGGCCACCGCTGATCGTTGTATCAACTTTTTTTAGTTTCAATTCTGCTCCTTCATCAAATGGTTCTTTATCTTCTGTCAGCATGATTGAAATAGTATAAGCATAGGTTGATGTAAATTGATTAGTTGTTAATGATTCATCCTCTAGTTGTTTGACAAATCGTAATGCACCTAATTTAACTCCCGAAAATGGCTCTTTAGGCGTTCTAATTTCATAATTTACTATTTTTTCTTCAAAGTTTTTTACAGTGACCGTAGCTTCCTTATTTTGTAAATGTACAATTTGCGTGATGGAATTCGTTAAACTAGAATCTAATTTAGGATTCGTCTGCGTATAGTCAATCTGTCCATCCGTTCCGTTAACCGCATCATGAATACTTAAAGCGACAGTGACTGGTTCTTTTTGCAAACTTCTGATTTTTACTTGAACAATCTGCTGACTACTTGGCTGAACACCTAAATAAAAATAAGTTTGGTTCTTATCTAGCTGATTATCTGGTATCATACTTTCAACTGTGAAACCTGCTAGTGGCTTCGACTGAGGTTGTTGCGCTAAAGCAACTTCGAAATGTAAGAAGATTAGATAATAAATAATTATAAAACAGAGATAGCTAAATACTTTCATTCCATCCCCTGTAGTCTTATTTGGGGATTGTGACAATTTCATTTCAACCAACTTTCCCCCTTTCTTTTAAGAATTACCGTTAATAGACTCATTATATCTGAAGACACACAAAAAATAATTTTGAATTTTTAAACCTATAATTAAAAAAACAGTATCTTCTTATTCCACAAGGGTTTAGCGGCACTTTCTCCCTATGAAAACCTCTAAATTCCCTCTTGTTTTGAAAAATATCTCCTTTAAAATCTAAAGAGCAAACAAATAAATAGCGAACAAACATCATAAGATAAGTGTCGTTCTTTCACCTATTGACGTTTGCTCGCTAAAATTTAATACTTTTTTCTCTAATTTCTACTAAATAACTTTTCAACTTTTTTTCTGAAAATAAAAAAGGGCAGCCAGGACAAAAACAAAGTGTTTTTGTCCTAACTGCTCTCTTTTTATCCTAAACCAACACGTTCAAAAATCGTGTCAACGTTTTTTAAATGATAATGGTAATCAAAGGCATCATCTAGCTCTTCTTTTGATAAGACAGAAGTAATTTTTTCATCCGCATCTAACAACGGACGGAACGCCGTTTGATGATCCCATGCGTAAGCTGTTTTTGGTTGGACCAAATCATACGCTTCTTCACGTGTCATGCCATGGTCAATCAATTTTAACAAGACACGTTGGCTATAAATTAGTCCATAGGTCGCATCCATGTTACGTTTCATATTTTCTGGGAAGACCGTTAAGTTTTTGACAATATTACCAAAACGATTCAACATGTAATTTAGCAAAATCGTCGTATCGGGAATAATAATCCGTTCAGCAGACGAGTGAGAAATATCTCGTTCATGCCATAAACTCACATTTTCAAAGGCAGTAATGACATGACCACGAATCACACGTGCCAAGCCAGTCATATTTTCAGAACCAATTGGATTCCGTTTATGCGGCATTGCGGAAGACCCTTTTTGTCCTTTTGCAAAAAATTCTTCTACTTCACGCGTTTCTGATTTCTGTAGACCACGAATTTCTGTTGCAAATTTTTCAATACTTGTCGCAATTAATGCCATAGCAGAAACATATTCAGCATGTAAATCACGTGGTAAAACTTGTGTCGAAATCTCTTGAGCACGGATCCCCAAATGTTCGCAAACATATTCTTCAACAAATGGTGAAATATTGGCAAAGGTACCTACGGCTCCACTGATTTTACCTGCTTCGACACCTTTGGCTGCATGTTCAAAACGTTCAATATTGCGTTTCATTTCAGAATACCACAACGCTAATTTCAAACCAAATGTAGTCGGTTCTGCATGAACACCATGCGTTCTTCCCATCATGACCGTATGTTTATACTCTTTAGCTTTGGCTCCGACAATCTCCGTAAATGTTTGTAAATCTTTCCGTAAAATATCATTCGCCTGTTTCAATAGATAACCATAGGCAGTATCCACAACATCTGTACTGGTTAACCCATAGTGTACCCATTTTCGCTCTTCACCAAGCGTTTCTGAAACAGCACGGGTAAAAGCGACAACATCATGACGTGTTTCTGCTTCAATTTCTAAAATACGTGCAACATCAAATGATGCATTTTCTCGGATTTTTTGTACATCTTCTTTAGGAATTTCGCCAAGTTCTGCCCAAGCTTCATCCGCCAAAATTTCAACTTCTAGCCATGCCTTGTAACGGTTCTCATCTGTCCAAATTGCGCCCATTTCGGGTCTTGTATAACGATCAATCATTGTGCCTTATCCCCTCTTTACTCCTCAATTTTTGAAAAATAATTACGACCAAATCTTTGTTTCTTTAATTTCTTCCAGTGTTTCATCAATTTCTTTGGTTAATATAGTAATATGCCCCATCGCTCGTTGCGCTTTTGCTTCACTGTGGCCATAATAGTGGAAATGCCAATCTGGATGTTCATTAATAATGTCCATCGTTTCATAGGCTTCATTCCCAAGTACATTGACCGTGATCGCTTCAGACAACAGTTGAATCGTTGGCATTGGCCAATTACATAAACCACGAATATGCGTATCATATTGGCTAAAAGAACAAGCATCTATAGAAAAATTCCCTGCATCTTCTGGACGAGGTAAAATTTTATTTACATAAATCCCGCCTGTTTCTGTATAAAACATTTCAATTGAAAGGGTGCCGACTAAACCAACTGCTTTAGCAATCACCTTAGCAATTCGTTGCAACTCGCCACTGACTTCGTCATCAATTTGGGCTGGCGCAATCGTTTCATGTAGCTTACGCTCTTTTTTAATTGTTTCCACAACTGGAAATGTCGCAAATTCGCCACGACCATTACCAGAAATCAGAACAGATAATTCTTTTTCGTAAGGAATCCAAGCTTCCAAGACACAGGTTCCTTCTCTTAGAAGATTCATGGATGGCGCTAAGTCTGAAGTACTATGTAGTACATAACGACCTTCCCCTCGCGTGTTCTTCAAGATACACGGGTAGCCAATGCCATCAATTGCTTCTTGAATATCAGTCGGACTAACAATCGTTGCATAAGGTGCAATCACAATATTATTATCTTCCAAGAAACTTTTTTCCATTAAGCGATCTTGCGTAATCGCTAAAATGTCTGTTCCTTGTGGTATATTCGCTAAATGTTGAATCGCTGTTAACGCATCAACATCTGCATGTTCAAATTCATACGTAATCACTTGGGCACGTTTTGCCAATTTCTCTAACGCTTCAGGATCATTATATGCTCCTAATAATTGCCAATCGGCAACTTGTGCAGCAGGACAATCAATTTGTGGATCTAGCACACCCACTCGAAACCCCATTTCTCTTGCACTAAGGGCCATCATTTTTGCTAAATGTCCGCCACCAATGATACCAATCACTTGACCAGGTAATAGTGGTTTATCCAAGTTCATCACAACTTTCCATCACAGTTTTATCCTTAAAATCCTTCTGCGGTTTCTCGTCGCAGTCTAGCCTTTAAGAGTGCTCTTTTTACATGATACAAGGAAAAAGGCTCAACTTCAAGTGCCAGCAGTGTTTCCATTAGGTTTTCTCATCAGAATTTATTAACATACTTTAGGATAAAACAGCGGTAACTTACTACTCGTCTCTTTGTAACCAAGCTTTTTTCTCTTATTCTCTTCAGATTAATGAAAACATTAAATTTTTCTAAACGATGATGAGGTCAAAAAAGTATGAAAGAAAAGCCACCTGACCTTATCTATCATACTTTTTTTGAAACTATTCGTTACTTTCTGAGGTTTCTTTTAAACCATTGAATAAAAGATTTAAAATAATTGCGGTAATGCTGCTCATGACAATTCCATTACCAGTAAACATGCTAACAGTTTCTGGTACTTTATTAAAGAGCGTCGGCATAATATTAAAGCCTAAACCAAAGCCAATCGAGATGGCAATAATTAATAAATTTTTGTCATTTGAGTAGTCAACTTTTGACAACATGCGCATTCCTTGGACAGCCACCATTCCAAACATAACCAGCATTCCACCACCTAAAACTGGCTCTGGGATAATTTGGGCCATCGCACCAATTTTTGGTAATAAGCCTAAAATAATTAAGAAAAAAGCAGAAAAATAAATTGGTCGACGTGTTTTGATCCCAGATAATTGAACTAACCCGACATTTTGAGAGAAACCTGTATAAGGAAACGTATTAAAAATCCCCCCTAAAATGACGGCTAAACCTTCTGCATGATACCCACGACGTAAATCATCTTCGCCAATTTTCTTCCCTGTAATATCTCCTAAGGCAAAATAAACACCTGTTGATTCAACCATACTAACAATTGAAATAATAATCATCAACACAATAGAAGAAAGATCAAACGTTGGTTTGCCAAAATAAAATGGCTGTGGAAAATGAAACCACGTAGCTTGACTAACAGGAGACAAATCCACTAATCCCAGAAACGCAGCTAAAATTGTGCCGCCGACTAGGCCGATTAACACGGCAATTGACTTGATAAAGCCACGTCCCCAAACTTGCACAACAATGATTAAGGCAATTGTTACAAATGCGAGGAGCAAGTTTTTAGGATCACCAAAACTTTTGTCCGTTGCTAAGCCGCCACCCATTTTTTCAACAGCAACAGGAATTAAGGTCAAACCAATAACTGTAATGACTGTGCCGGTGACTAAAGGCGGAAATAGACGTTTAATTTTTGAGAAAAATCCTGCAATAAGAACGACAAAAATGCCCGAAGCAATAATTGAACCGTAAATTGCCCCAACCCCTTTGTTCGTACCAATCATGATTAAAGGCGCAACTGCTTGAATGGCACAACCTAAAACGACTGGCAAGCCAATCCCAAAAAACTTATTCACCGTTAATTGTAAAAGTGTCGCAACACCGCACATAAAAATATCGATTGAAATTAAATACGTCATTTGTTGCGAATCAAAATTCAAGCCGGTTCCGATTAATAAAGGTACGGCAACTGCCCCAGCGTACATCGCTAATAAATGTTGCAATCCTAAAACGGCGGCTTTTCCATTTGATGTTTCCGTCTGTTGTGGTGTATTCAATTGTTTTGTTTCCAAGATTATGCATCCTCCTCTAAAAACGTCACCGTTCCTTCACTTAATGAAGCAATACGTGCTAAAGAGACTACATTTAAGCCCATGTCTTCTAATAACTGACGACCATCTTGGAATGATTTTTCAATTACGATACCAATTCCTTCAACCTTTGCACCAGCCTGTTGGCACAATTCTACCAATCCTTTGGCAGCTTGTCCGTTAGCTAAAAAGTCATCAATAATCAACACTTTATCAGCATCAGATAAAAATTTTCTTGAAATGGAAATTTGGCTTGTCACTTGTTTTGTAAATGAATAAACTGAAGCTGTTAAAAGCTCTTCATCCATGGTTAAACTTTTTGCCTTACGAGCGAAGATCATTGGCACGCCTAATTTTTGCGCTGCGTATAAGGCAGGAGCGATTCCTGATGCTTCAATTGTAATTACTTTGGTAATGCCTGCTTCTGCGAAAACCTCAGCAAAACGATTACCCATAGCCTCCATCAATTCTGGATCCACTTGGTGCGTAATAAAACTATCTACTTTTAAAACACCTTCACCTAATACACGGCCATCATTTTTAATACGTTCGACTAATTCCTTCACAATATGAACTCCTTTACTTATTTTTCGATAGATGCTTTGTTCTCATCCTGAGGAAAGGACGGTTCGTTAAAAACGAACGAAATAAAACAAAGTGCTATTTATATTCGTGTTCTAACAAAAGAAAAAAGCCCATTTTGCCAAAGCAAAAAAGGGCTATCCGCTCTTCTTCACTTATAGACCAGCATTTACGGTGCTGGGTAGAGACGGTCAACCGTATTTTGACCTTATACAAGCTTCTATGTTTCTCTAGGATAGTACAAAAATCTCTAACTTTCAATGGTTTAACAGCTTTTTTTCATTAGAATTTTCAAATAATTGGTTCATTCTTCCATTGTTCCGTAAAAGCGAACATTAAATAGCCAAAAACGCTTTGGCAGTCTATCCTGCCAAAGCGTTTTTTTATTCTTCATCGGTTGCTTTTTCTTGTTCACGATATTTTTTCATTTTTTTGCTGAATAATTCACCGTTACTAGGGGGCGTATATGTAATAGCATTCGCTCCGGCGATAATGGTTTCATGAATACTCGATTCAGTTGGTCCTCCTGTTGCAATAATCGGTAATTCTGGATACTTGCCACGGAAATAGCGTACAGTGGCTGCAGTGTCTTTTCCTGCACTGATATTAATCATATCCACGCCAGCCGCAAGTTTTTCATCAATTGGCGTATGAATAGAAGTTACTGTGCTGATAATAGGAATATCGATTGCTTCATCCACCATTTTAATTGTTTCAATTGGTGTAGGACCATTCAAAACGACACCCATTGAGCCTTGTGCTTCTGCAAATAAACTCATATAAGCAGAACGCATGCCTTGCGTTAAACCGCCGCCGACTCCTGAAAAGACAGGAATATCCGCTGCTTCAATAATGCCTTTTGTAATCGCTGGATGCGGTGTAAAAGGATATACAGCAATCACTGCCTGTGCATCCGTATTGCGGATAATCGCAATATCTGTCGTAAAAATAATTGATTTTATTTTACGGCCAAAAATTTTAATGCCACTGGCTTGCCGAATAATCTCTGGCATTTTTACAATATCTTGTTTCAGCGGCGTCATAATTTCTGGAATCCACTTTTCGCTCATTGTCATCGTTCCTCCATGCTTAACGGTCGTATTTATTTAAATTGTATTCTTCAATTACATGAATGATCTTATCAGCGTATGTAGGATCCGTTGCGTATCCAGCATCTTGAAGCGCTTGTGCAGCCTCTTTATAATTTTTGGCTAACAAGACTTTTTCATATAAATTTGGATCCCAATCGACTCCATCAACAAATAACTTGGTATGATCTCGCATGGATTCTTCCCAATTGTCATAAACTCGAAAATCACCCTGAATCGTAATCCAGACCTCATTGACATACTCTTTTGTTTCTAAATTGACTTTTGGTTGATTGCCATATGCTTTAATCCCAAAAAGATTGTTATATTTCGATGCTAATTGACTTTGTCCAAAATTTGATTCTAAAACTGCTTGCCCCATAATAATACTTGGTAATACCCCGTAAGATTCTTGTAATTCACGTGCATACGGTGTGATTTCAGCAACAAATTCTTCTTTTGAGATGTTTTCATTTTGGCGATTGACTGACTCGTTTTGTCCCTTATCTGAATCAGAAAGGACAGATAACGAAAAGACAAAGGCCAAACCGACGACAACTACGCCTAAGAATAACTTTGGCAAATTCAGCTGCTTTTTTCTTTTTTTCTGATAGTTGCTCACTTCATTAATTCCCCACTTCATCTTTTATTTTCCGATAAAATGTTTCACTATCTTTCACTTTCGTGATTGATTTCATTTGTTACTATAACCGAATAATTGTATCATTTTCACAGAAAATTATCAACTTTCATCACTGCTTACGCTCGTGATTTCAGTACTTGATTCAGTGGTAGCAGTTGAAGAAACTGTACTACTTTCAGAAATTTTAGTGGATGATTTCACTGTTGTTTCAGTTGATGTGTGAACAGATTCTTCAACTGGCTTTTTGCCAAAAAAGACAAAAATTACCGCACCAAACATAATAATCACAGATAAAATCCCAGCAATTGTGTATTTCAAAAGACCATCCTTCCTATTCGTTATTCACCTACGTAAGTATCCATCAGATTTTCGTTGACCCAATCTAATAATTCAACTTTTGAACCTTCCAATTGTCGTTGAATCGTAGCTGGTAATCGGAATGTAATAATGTCATCAAAACCCCATTCACCATAGGCTAGCGTCACTTTCAAATCAATATAACCAGCAGCAATTTCTTGTTCCTGTTTATTGTTAGGAATTAATTCTACAACGCCCAAATCAGATTGCAGCCATTTTTTGGCAATTGTTGTTTTTAACCGTTTATATTCCGAAACAGCTAGGTTGCGTTTTTCCGGAAATAAGATGGTTTGGCGGAGTATTTTTTGAGTCAGCATCCACTCATAATCCGTAAACAAATTCTTAATTTTTTGCATGACTTCATTGTCCAAACCAAATTGGCCTTCTTTCCAAGCTTGCCAATCGGCTGCTTGAATTTGATAAGCGGAGTAAAAATTTTCTTCTGTTTGGTACTGTTCAATAATTGCGTCAACAATAATATCTACATAAACTTGATGCATAATCATTCGCCTCCATTTTCTATTTTACTGAAATTCTCTAAAAAAAGCATCTTTTTATCTCTGGATTTTATCATATTTACAAAATTGTCCTTGTTTTCTAATTTCTCTTGTTTACAGTATAATAAATAATGAAGAAGATTTGAAGAAATTGCATAGATTAGGAGGACTTCTTTTGACAAAAAAATTATATCAATGGGGCATCGTCGGATTAGGTGGGATTGCCCACGAATTTGCTTCAACGTTTAAACAAGAAACTAGCCAACTTGCAGCTGTTGCTTCACGGACATTGACTAAAGCAGAACAATTTGCCGCTGATTATTCAATCCCCAAAGCCTATGGTTCTTATGAAGAATTGCTAGCAGATGAAACGATCGATGTTGTCTATATAGCAGTGCCAAATAAACAACATGCTGAACACATTTTAAAAGCGCTCCAGGCTGGAAAACATGTGTTGTGTGAAAAAGCTATTACGATGAACGCTGCAGAATTAAAACAAGCCTTGGCAGTTGCAGAAAAAAATGACCTTATTTTAGCAGAGGCCATGACTATTTTTAACATGCCACTATACGACGAATTACGTCGCTTGATGGATGCTGGCAAATTTGGTCAGTTAAAAATGATTCAAGCACCATTTGGAAGTTACAAAGAACCCGATCCTAAAAATCGCTTTTTTAATCCTGACTTAGCAGGCGGCGCATTGTTAGATATTGGTACTTATGCGGTTTCGTTTGCTCGTTGGTTTCTCAGCTCACAGCCAGACGTTTTAGCTTCTAGCATGGTTCCCTTCTCTACTGGTGTTGATGAACAATCGGTGACATTGCTTCGGAATAAAGAAAATGAGTTGGCTACTATTTCATTAACATTCCAAGCAAAAATGCCAAAGCAAGGAATTGTTGCTTTTGAAGATGCCTATATTACCATTACAGATTATCCACGCGCAGATGAAGCGATTGTTCACTACAACGACGGTACGGTTGAGACCATCGTTTCTGGGTACTCAGCTGAAGCCATGAATTACGAAATCTACAATATGGTTGAAGCAATCAAAGGTACACAACCCAACCGCTCCTTATTTTTCACGACAGAAGTCATTGATATTTTGGACCAGATGCAAAAATTATGGCAGAATTAAAAAAAAGAACTTCGGCTTTTGCTGAAGTTCTTTTTTTATTTGTTCTCTATGGATAAATACGGTTTAACATACGTGGGAACGGAATCGCTTCACGAATGTGTTCATTACCAGTAATGAACGTAACAGCACGTTCTAAACCTAATCCGAAGCCAGAATGTGGCACTGAACCGTATTTACGTAAATCTAAATACCAGCTGTATTCTTCTTCAGATAAGCCAAACTCAGCTACTTTTTCTTTCAAATAATCATAATCAGTTGCACGCTCTGAACCACCGATAATTTCACCATAACCTTCTGGCGCAATTAAATCGGCACAAATTACAACATCTTCACGTGTTGGATGTGGTTTCATATAGAAGGCTTTAATTGCTTTTGGATAATTTAAAATGAATGTTGGAACGCCATAGTAATTTGAAATAAAGGTTTCATGTGGGCTACCAAAGTCTTCGCCCCATTCAATGTGATCATAATCATTGTTTGCTTCTTCTTTTTGTAATAACTCAATCGCATCATCGTAAGTAATACGTTTGAATGGTTCCGAAACATATTTTTCCAGTAACGCTGTATCACGTTCTAAAACATCCAATGGATATTGTTGATTTTTCAATACTGATTTAATTAAATGTTTTACGTAGGCTTCTTGAATATCTAGTGATTCTTCATGAGTTGTGTATGCCATTTCTGGTTCAATCATCCAGAATTCCGTTAAGTGACGACGAGTTTTGGATTTTTCCGCACGGAAGGTTGGTCCAAAAGTAAAGACTTTTCCAAATGCCATCGCACCAGCTTCTGCATATAATTGACCTGTTTGTGATAAGAATGCTGGTTGTCCGAAGTAATCTGTTTCAAATAATTCTGTTGTGCCTTCTGGTGCTGAGCCTGTTAAAATTGGGCTATCAATTTTAATGAATCCTTGTTCGTTAAAGAACTCGTAAGTAGCACGAATAATTTCGTTACGAACTAACATGATTGCATGTTGTTTGCTTGAACGTAACCATAAATGACGATGATCCATTAAGAAATCTGTGCCGTGTTCTTTCGGCGTGATTGGGTAATCTTCTGAAGCGCCAACGACTTCTAAATCAGTGATATCCATTTCATAGCCGAATTTAGAACGGCTATCTTCTTTGATAACACCAGTAACCATGACTGCTGTTTCTTGTGATAAATGTTTAATTTCTTGGAATTTTTCTGTACCAGCTTCTTCACCAAAAGCTTCAATGAAGTTTGGTTTGAACACGACACCTTGGAAAAAGGCTGTCCCGTCACGTAATTGTAAAAAGGCAATTTTTCCGCTTGAGCGTTTGTTAGCAATCCAAGCGCCAATTTTTACTGTTTCTCCAACATGTTTGTTTGAATCAATAATTTGAATTTGTTCCACGTTTGTCTCTCCGTTCATTTCTTAGTTTATTCTTTTAGGCGTTGTGCTGAATCCGTTTCTTTTCTATAAAGTCGTTCATTCGCTCAATCGCTTTTTCTAACGTCATTAAATCTGTCGCATAGCTCATCCGCACATGTTCTGGTGCACCAAAGCCCTCTCCCGTTACCAGAGCAACATGCGCTTCTTGTAATAAATCTTCCACCCAATTAGTCACGTTATCATACCCACAAATTTCTAATGTTTTTTTGACATTCGGGAATAGATAAAAGGCGCCTTCAGGTTTTATTAGCGAAACACCTGGCAAAGCTGCTACTTTTGGATAGATATGATTCAGGCGTTTTTCAAAGGCCTGACGCATGTCTTCAACTGTCGTCTGTTCACCTGTTAAAGCCTCAATTGCCGCATATTGGCTAACTGCGACTGGATTACTGGTGGATTGTGAAGCGAGTTGTGTCATTGCTTGAATAATTTTTTCATCACCGACTGCAAAACCAATGCGCCAGCCTGTCATTGCATATGTTTTGGAAACACCATTAATAATGATTGTCTGTTGACGAATTGCTTCTGAGATGGTTGCAATTGGTGTGAACCGATGTCCATTGTACACCAAACGACCATAAATATCATCTGCAATAATGAGGATATTATGAGCAACTGCCCATTCACCAATTTGGCGTAATTCTTCTTCCGTATAAATAACACCAGTTGGGTTAGATGGTGAATTTAAAATGATTGCTTTCGTTTTGTCTGTTCGTACAGCTTCTAATTGTGCGACTGATACTTTAAATGATTGCTCTTGCGTGCTTGATACAAACACTGGCTTGCCTTCTGCTAACTTGACTTGTTCACCATAACTTACCCAATAAGGGACAGGGATAATCACTTCGTCCCCAACGTTCAAAATGGCTTGAAATAATAGATATAGCGCATATTTGGCACCATCTGTCACAATAACTTGCTTGGGTTGATAACAAAGTTGATATTCTCGTTCCACATAAGAAACAATCGCTTGCTTTAATTCAGGAATACCGCCAGAAGGTGTGTAATAACTTGCTCTTCCATCCTCAATTGAAGCAATTGCTGCTTTTTGAATATTTTTCGGGGTTACAAAATCTGGTTCCCCGACCGTTAAGCTTAAAACATCTACACCTTTTGCTTTTAATGCTTTCGCTTTGGCGGCAGCTGCTAATGTAACAGAAGGAGTCAATTGCTGTGCTCGATTTGATACGTTCATACACCTTTCACTCCCACTTTCATCAAAACCTATCTAAATTAAATATCTTTGACAACGTTGATCTCTTCGCCTTTATCAAAGCTCATCAGATAATACGTTAGTACTCCTTGATCATTTTCGGTGACCACTTCCCATGCAGGGCGCTTATCATAAAGCCCTAACGTAGCTTTCATCACCGATTCATCGGGATGGGCTTTAGCAACCATGTCTGTTATTTGTTGTTCTGTTTGACCATCTTTTTGATTTAAGACCGTGACTTTTTCTCCCGATTTAGGGACAATCACGACAATCTCTGTGCCTTTATCATTTTTGCCGGTTAAAGTAAAATACGTATTTTTGCGTGTAAACCAGTAAAATTTATCAACTGTTTCTAAATTAGCAGAAGTTTTGGCAATTGCGGTTGCTTCTTTTTTGGCTTGAGCCATTGGTTGATTGGTTCGTACAAAAAAGATAATTATTGTTACAAGAATTGCTAAAAGGATTGCCAATAGGGTTAAAAGGACAGTAATCCGTTTCTTCTCTTTCTTTTCTTCTAATTCCTCCAAAAATCCTTCCATCCTCTCTAAACTTACTGGGTCTTATTATAGCAGAAAAATAGTGGCCTTTCACAAATATGACCTAAAAATAATCGATTATTTGTTTAAAAATTCCTTTAATTCTTCTAAAATTTCAGGCATGGGCGCTTCTTTTACTGAGAGTCCCTTGGGAAACGCTTTGATTAATCGTTTGCCATATTTTGCAGTGACTAAACGACGATCCAGAATCAGCAATGCCCCTCTGTCTTCTTCAGAACGGATTAAACGGCCCAGTGCTTGTCGCAAACGTAAGGCTGCTTTCGGTACCGCTTCTTGAGCAAATGGTTGTATCCCTTCTGCTTCTAAATATGCATATTTTGCTTGCACAAGTGGTCGTTTCGGATTTTCAAAAGGTAAACGCGTGACTATCAATAACTGTAAAGCTGTTCCTGGTAAGTCCACACCTTCCCAAAAGCTATCGGCTCCTAGCAAGACATTCGGTTTTCCATTAGAGAACCGTTTAAGAATTTTTTCACGACTGCCGCTAATCCCTTGGGCGAGGACCTCTTGTCCTTTTTCCAATAATCTTGGCTGGACTTGATGATACACGGTGGACAATAATTCATGCGAAGTAAAAAGAACTAACATCGAACGTTCCTCTTGCGCCATCAATTTTTCAATGGTATCTGAAATGTATTGACCCATCTCATAGGAAGAGGCATTTTGAATGGCTACTGCTTCTTCCGGTACATAGACTCGCGCATTTTCTGCATAGTTATATGGCGTTGGCAGGGTTTTGAACGTCACCTCTGTTAAACCTAACCGTTGCGGTAAATACTTTTTATTGTTGCCAAACTTCAATGTGCCGCTTGTATAAATAATTCGTTCATACCGCGGATACCACTTTGTTTCAGGAAGCAAACTAGCTTCTAAGTCATGAATTTCAATCAAGCCATGGTCTTCATTTTGTGGTAAATATTCTTTTACCCAACGTGGACGCCAATCATCAAGATAAATGGTAAAACAGTGGTGAATACGTTCAATTTCATCAAAAAATTGAAACAAGCGAACAAAAACGATGCGATCAGCCAAACTAAAGGTTTCCAACTGACTCATAATTGTTTGCTGTAACTTACTTTGAATAGTTAACAACTCCTGCAGTAAAAGCTGGAGCGTTTGACTATGTTTTTCTCCCGCAGCAGATAAATAATCAATACGTTCTTTGGTTAAAAGCAACTCCTGATGGTCTATCCGCTTCTGCGTTTTACTAAATAAACGATGCAATTCAAAAAGAAAATCTTGCCATTCATCCACAAAATCCAGTAAACCTTGCTGATAAATTTTTACAAGCCGCTGCTCTTCAGAAAACTGTTGAAAAATTTGCTGTAAAGCAACAAAAAGTTGTTCTTTTTCAATAAAATGCGTGACTTGTTTTTTTAGTATCACACTGTTCACTCGTTCGCTCGCCATCCGACTAGCGATGTCTGGTAAATGATGTGCTTCATCAATAATTAGCCACGGACTTTCAGGTAATAACGGTTGTTTCCTTAGCGACTCTTGCGCCAAAAATGCATGATTAACAATCAACACGTTACTTTGAGCGACTTTTTTATACAGATGTCTTAAAAAGTCAACTTCATAAAGTTCATCTTTTTTTGAAAGAAAATCCAATCCGCGATGTGTAACTTCTTTCCAGAATAAATGATTTAAATTCGTCAATTGTAGTTCATCTAAATCGCCCGTTTCTGTTTCTAGCAACCAGACGAGAACGCCCATTTGATAAAGAGCGTATTGTTTTTGCGGAGTTGGCTGATTCAACGTTGCCTTAAAGCGTTGTAAATCAAGATAGTGTCGATGGCTTTTAATAACAATGCCACGTAATTTCCCTTGGCAGATTTGATTGGCTAACGGTAAATCTTTTTCTACTAATTGATTTTGTAAAACAATCGAAACTGTTGAAATAATGACTGGTTTTTCTGGCGTTGCTAAATAGCTCATCGGTAACAGATAGCCTAATGTTTTTCCCGTTCCAGTCGCCGCTTCAATAAATAAATCTTTTGTCGTTCCTTCTGTAAAATGATCATAGACTAAATTCATCATCCGACTCTGTTCCGCACGATAAGCGAAACGTTCGCCAAACAGTTTTTCTTTGGCTTTTTTAGTTTTGGGATACGTACTAGTCTGATAGAACGTTTCTTCAAAAAGAGGAACTTCTTTTTTGCGTAAAGCAATGCCACTGACCACTTGATAAGCTGGATTTAATGGTGTCACTTGTTTTTTCATTTGTTCATATGTTTGTTGAATAAAGGCACTGGTTTCCCGCGCTGTCTGTTGACTTAATTCCGCAATTTTTTCCATAGTGACTAATGGTAAAGATTTCATTTTTTCTTGAATTAATAACAAAAGTTCGGCTGTAACCTGCGCATCACTATCTGCTTGATGGGGATTCTCATGAGACAAACCTAAACTTTCCGACAAATCACTTAAACGGAAACTTTTTTCTGTCGGTAAAAAAATCTGTGCCAATTCCACTGTATCAATGGCTGGAATGGTAAGTGGCGGCGTGCCACACCGTACCAGTTCACGAGCTAAAAAATTATAATCAAAGTGGACGTTATGCGCCACAAAAATAGTATCTTCCAGATAATGATAAATTGTATGTGCTACATCTTCAAAATAAGGCGCTTTTTGAACTTGCGTATTACTAATCCCCGTTAAACTTTGAATTTGTTTTGGTACTACTTGATTGGGATTCACATCTGTCGCAAAGTTCGCAATAATCTTTCCATCTTGAACGAGAACGCATCCAAACTGAATGATCCGATCACTTGTAGGATCTGTTCCAGTCGTTTCAAGGTCAACTACTGCATACACTTGTTTGTCTTTCAATGACTTCACGCCTTTCATTCATCTTTGAAAATTATACTACAATTTATAGGATTTTCACTAGTATTTCAAAAATTCTCTTGAAATCTTTTCCAGAGATAATAAGAAAGAACCTGAAACAAAAATCCAAAGTGATTTTTGTTTCAGGTTTAAAAACTGATAAACTGAACGTTTTTGTCTTACCTTCTCCTAAATAAACGATTAATAACAGTCAAGGATTTTCTGCATATACTGGTTTAATTGCCCATAGCCTTCCAATTCTCTGATTACTGGGAGCGGACAACGAACCTTTTTATTAAATAGTGTCCGCTTTTCAACATATTCTGTAACTTCATCTAAAAATTTATCTAATCCTTTTTCTAATTTCATACAACTTAACTGATTGCAAATTCGCACGTCTCCTGCTTTTTTCTTTTGAACTTGTTTAAATGATTGTGAGAATGCTTTTGCTTCAATCATTTGTGCTTCTAACTGTCTTTTTTCAATCGTTATTTTCGGTACTGCTTGATTTCCATCAGTATCCTCTAATTGGCGACTCATAAAGCGACGATAAATTTCCTCTTCTAATTCGTCCAATTGTCGTTGAAAGTCTGCAGGAATTGTCCGACTTGATGAACTTTCTTCTTCACTTTCCATAGAGGCAGCTTCTTTTTCTGGCTTCTGCTCCTCTTCTTTTTTGACAGACTCATTCACTGAATTTAGCGAGCTTTTTTCTGTTTCTTGTAGAAAAGTAAATAAAGGTTTTGCCGCGGTACTCTGTTGGTTTTCTTGTTTTTTTCTGGCAGCGCTTCTTTAAATGGCGCTGGTTCAGATAGCACTGGTTCTTTCGCTGGTTCTTCAAGCGCTGGTTTGTTAACAGGAAGCTCTGCTTCACTTGTTGCTACAGTTGTTTCAACTTCTTGATTTTCCCGATTATCAGGCGAGAGATTGACGTCTGGTTGTTTCAGATTAGCATCCCAGATTAGCATCCTCTGATACTTTCAGCGATGCCTGTTCTGCGGTTATCACAGGAGAAGCTCTTTTCAAATGGATCGTTTTTATTTGTCTAGAAATGACGGGATTTCTCGTTTGATTAACGGCTTCATTCAAGGAGGCTAAATTTTCTTTTAAAAGTGTCAACATTTCACGTAAGACAGCAATTTCACCAGCTAATTCCGTTATTTGATTTTCTTGCGGCACTACTTGCACATTGGTTTCATTCGTACGGACTGTTTTTTTATTTTTAGTTGTCGGTATTTCATACATCCATTGTTTTAGTGCGAATCGTAAGTCACGAGTGGTCGGCTCAAAGCTTCCAAAATAAATAGTGTAGTACATTAACTCCGTTTCAACATAGACATAAATCTTTTTAACAATTAACTCTTCAAACTGTTCTGATTCATCCCAACTTTCACATAAAGCCTCAAAAAATTGTTCCCCTTCTGCTAAATTTTGGTACTCTTTCGCTAAATAAAGCTTGCGAATTAAGTAAAAATTATACGGTGTTTCAACATTATCCGCATAAATTTCTCGTCCTAAAAAATCTGGATTCGTTTCTTTACAAAGAAAGACCGTTTTCTCTTCTGGTTGCGTTTCAAGTGTTTTAGTCATGAGATTCACTTCCTTTTTCTCCGTTAATAACCATTTTTAATGATAGATACCTTTAGTATACAGGAGAAATTCTTCTAATTTTCTCATATTTTTAAGAGACAATAGAAATTTTAGAGAAAAATCGACAGAAAAAAACGTGAGACAAACAGTACTATTGACCATTTATCTCACGCAAAATACTTAAACTGACTATTTTATCCTTGAAACATGCAACCAATTATTCTGCTGAATCAATTGGCAAAATTGTGTCTTTTTTCTCGCGACGTGCAATTGCTGGTAAAATCATTCCTAATAGAATTAAGACGATTGGTGTCACAATGTTAGAAGCTAATTGGAACAACCAGCCTTGAGGGTCTGAGGCATACTCAAATTTAGGCACCATTCCTAGGATACAAGCAAAGGCCGTAAATAGGAAACACCAGAGACCAAACACAAAACCAATTTTAGGATTTTTAACAAATTTATATTCTGAATTAAATTGTTTGTAAGCTTTGTTTAGAAGCATATAGGCAAAGAAGACCCACAAGTAACGCATTGGCATAACTACAGAATTTAAGTTAGTTAGCCATTTAACCACTTCGTTCATGTCCTTCAACCCAAACATTGGTAAAGCGATAATAATACTTACTAAAATACCTGTTAATAGGTAACCATTAATTAACGTACCTTTTTTCGTACGTTTACGTAACCAACTTGGAACAAATTCTGGATCTGCTTCAGCTAAAAGAATTTTCAGTGGAGCATCAATTGAAAAGGCTAGCGCAGCCACTTGACCCACTGTATTCGTTAACGCATAAACAATCATTAAGAGATTACCGACACCATAATATGCGCCTAATTTTTGGAAGGCACTGTAGGCACCATTTGCCATTAAATCTTTAGGAATATTGTCACTTGAGAATAACATTCCCATTGCAAATGAACCTAAAACAGCCGATAAACCAACCATTGCTGCTAGGAAAATCATTCCTTTAGGGAACTCTTTGGCTGGATTTTTAGTTGCATTTACGTAAGGAGAAATTTTTTCAGCGCCACCTACCGCAAAAACTAACATCGATACGGTTGTAAAATAACTAAAGTCAAATTTAGGAATATAGGTGCTGACTTGTGACATGTTTGGCGTCGCAAATTCAACCGTTGAATTAATAAATGGAGCGCCTACCGCTAATAAAATGAATAAAATAGACATCACAAACATGGCGGTTCCAGCTAAACCACCAATAACTTTTAAGGTGGTTAACCCTTTTGTTGATAATAACAAGAAAACCAAGAAAATTATTAATGAAATAAATGATACCGTTACAATTGGCATCGTATTGACTAGGTTTCCATTTCCTTGAACTGCCCAACCTAAGGCAATTAAAATTGCTTGTGGTTTTTGTGCCAAGTAAGGAATGTGCACTACCCAATAAGTCCATGCTGCATAATAGGCTAGACGTTTAGTACTGGTATTTTGCACCCACGAACTAACCCCACCATTGCTGTCTTTAAATGTTGAACCTAACTGTCCTACGATTAACGCATAGGGAATAAAATATAAAACTAAAATCAAAAGCCATGAAGTGACCACTGAAATCCCTTGTTGTGCATAATTATTCACAACATTTCCAAGACCCCAGACCATGTTAAAGGCAATTAACCCGACGGTGAACCATCGTAATTGCTTTTTGTCCATATAACCAATTCCTTTCTTATTAAAAAAATAAAGCTCTTCATTTATCATAAGCATTTTACTTTTTATGCACAAGCTCAACATAATTAAATAAAGATGGCTTTTTAATAAGTAATTAAAACGCTTCTAGCAATGATTTTCTAATTTATTTGATGACTAAAAAAGGCCGGTGAATAAGTTGCTTCACCAGCCTTTTTCTAAGAGATTTTTCTTTTATAACATATCAAATAATGATAATTGGTTTTCATCTGGCAAGTCTTTTAAGACACCATTTTCATTCATGTATTCAATCAATGTTTTAGAAACTTTACCTCGTGTTGCCAAATCTTCTTTCGACAAGAACGGTTGCTCTTCTCGCGCAGCGACAATGGCTTTCGCTACGTTGAGGCCTAAACTTGGCACTGCTCGGAAAGGTGCAATCAAGGTATCCCCTTCAATCACAAAATTTTCAGCATCTGATTTGTACAAATCAATCATGCCAAATTTATAGCCCCGTTCCAACATTTCATTACATAATTCTAAAACCGTTAATAAGTTTTTCTCTTTGGTGGAGGCGTCCATCCCTTTGTCCGTAATTTCTTTCATTCGTGCTTTCACAGCTTCTTTCCCTTGTGACATTGCCACTAAGTCAAAGTCATCCGCCCGAACGGAGAAAAACGCACAATAATATAAGATTGGGAAATAAACTTTAAAGTAAGCGACCCGCAATGCCATTAATACGTATGCTGCCGCATGGGCTTTCGGGAACATATATTTAATTTTAGAACAAGAATCAATATACCAGTCAGGGACGTTGTTTTCCTTCATCGCATTTAAATACGTATCCCGTAGTTCATCAGGAATCTTATTCCATTGTCCTTTACGTACCGTTTCCATAATCTTAAAGGCCATCCCACTGTCCAAACCAGCATGAATTAAATAAACCATGATATCATCCCGACAACCAATTACTTCAGCAAGATTGGCTTCGCCACGGCGAATCAATTCTTCTGCATTCCCTAGCCACACATCGGTTCCGTGAGACAGTCCAGAAATTTGAAGTAATTCTGCAAAAGTTGATGGATGGGTCTGTTCTAACATACCTCGAACGAAACGTGTCCCAAATTCAGGAATTCCTAAAGTTCCTGTTTTAGAATAAATTTGCTCTGCATCCACACCTAGAACATCAGGTCCTTCAAAAATACGCATCACTTCTGGATCGTCTGTTGGGATGGTTTTTGGCTCAATCCCAGATAAATCTTGTAACATCCGAATCACGGTCGGATCATCATGTCCTAGAATATCAAGTTTTAAAATATTATCGTGAATAGAATGGAAATCAAAGTGCGTCGTTTTCCATTCTGCCTCTTGATCATCTGCAGGGTATTGGATTGGCGTAAAGTCATAAACATCCATGTAATCAGGAATTACAATAATACCGCCGGGATGCTGCCCAGTCGTCCGTTTAACCCCTGTTGAACCTTTGGCTAAGCGATCAATTTCAGCACCACGCAAATGTAAATTATGATCTCTTTCATATCCTTTAACAAAGCCATACGCTGTTTTGTCGGCTACTGTACCAATGGTTCCTGCCCGGTAGACATATTCTTCACCAAAAAGAACTTTCGTGTAGTTATGGGCTTCGGCTTGATAATCGCCAGAAAAGTTCAAATCGATATCGGGAACTTTGTCGCCATGGAATCCTAAGAACGTTTCAAAAGGAATGTCGTGACCATCTTTAAACAATCGAGCGCCACATTTTGGACAGGCTTTTTCAGGCATATCAAAACCTGAACCATAGGAACCATCCTCATAGAACTCAGAATATTGACACTCAGGACAATAATAATGTGGCGCTAAAGGATTTACTTCAGTAATCCCTGTCATTGTCGCAACAAAACTCGAACCGACAGAGCCCCGTGAACCGACTAAATAGCCGTCTTCATTACTTTTATGCACCAGTTTTTGAGAAATTAAATAAATAACCGAGAAACCATTCCCGTTAATCGAATTCAGTTCCTTTTCTAACCGTTTTTCGACAATTTCTGGTAAAGGATCTCCATACAATTCGCGCGCACGATTGTAGCTTAAATCAGTGATCTCTTGTTCAGACCCAGGAATTTTTGGCGTATACAAATCGTCTTTTACTGGAATAACTTCTTCACATAAATCAGCGACTTTGTTGGGATTTTCTACTACAATTCGCTTAGCGACGTCTTGTCCTAAAAATTGGAATTCCGTTAACATTTCATCGGTGGTTCTGAAATGAACCTTTGGTAAACTATGGCGATTTAACGGATTAGCGCCACCCATAGATCCGACTAAAATTTTCCGATAGATGGCATCTTCTTCATTTAAATAATGAACATTTCCAGTGGCGACAACCAGCTTGCCAAGTTCGTCACCGATTTTCACTAGATTACTAATAATTTCTTCCAAATCTGCTTCATTTTTCACCAATTCTTGTTCAATTAATGGCGCGTAAACTGGTTTGGGCATAACTTCAATATAATCATAGAATTTGGCACGATTTTTTGCTTCTTCGACACCTTTTTGCATCATCGCTTCAAAAATTTCGCCGTTTGAACATGCGGAACCGATTAAAAGCCCTTCTCTTAACTTCGATAATTGCGAACGAGGAATCCGTGGTACTCGGAAAAAATAATCTACATTGGACATCGAAATCAATTTAAAAAGATTTTTTAATCCTGCTTGAGTTGTTGCTAAAATCGTTGCATGGAAAGGTCGAGCTCGTTTGTATGAGTCTCCTTCGCCAATATGACGATTCAAATCATCATGGAAATGCATATCATGATTCTCTTTCGCTTCTTTTAAGAAAATCCAGCACAAATGACCCGTTGATTCCGAGTCATAGATGGCGCGGTGATGTTGTTCTAAGTTGACGCCAAATTTTTTCGATAAGGTATTTAGACGATGGCTTTTGAAATGTGGATACAAGAATCTGGATAATTCTAATGTATCGATGACGGGATTAGCCGCTTCAGGTATTCCATGTTTGCCATAACTTGTATTTAAGAACCCCATATCAAAAGAAGCGTTGTGGGCCACTAAAATAGTTCCTTCTGAAAACTCTTTAAACATGCGTAAAACTTCTTCTTCGGATTTTGAACCGCGCACCATTTCATCTGTAATCCCAGTTAAATTAATCGTCGTTTGAGATAATGGATGGCCAGGATCAATAAACTGCTCGAAAGTCTCAATGACATTTCCTTTGTGCATTTTGACAGCGGCCAATTCAATAATTGTATCATAAACAGCGGAAAGCCCCGTTGTTTCCACGTCAAAGACCACATAGGTAGCATCTGTTAATTCAATATGTTCTTCGTTGTAAGCAATAGGTACACCATCATCAACAATATTGGCTTCCACGCCGTATAAAATTTTAACGCCTGCTTTTTTACCTGCAGCATGGGCATCAGGAAACGCTTGGGCGCCGCCATGATCCGTAATTGCGATGGCCTTGTGCCCCCATTTCCCCGCTTGCGCCACCAAGTCACCGACTTTATTGGTCGCATCCATTGTACTCATGTTACTATGCATGTGTAATTCTACACGTTTTTCACCTTCTGGCGCGTAGTCTTTTCTTGGCGCATGGGCGACTTCCATCAAATCTTGGGCATTCATGACTAAATCACGCATGAAGGTATCTTCTTGTACACTACCACGAACACGAATCCAACTTTGCGGTTGAATCGCATCAAAAACTTGTTCATCTTTTTCCCCATTCGAAAATTTCTTCACCACGAAAGAGGAAGTATAATCAGTAATTTTCAAAATTAAAATTTTTCGTTTAGAACGCAATTCACGCACTTCTTTATCAAAAATAAAGCCTTCAATCGTTATCCGACGTTCTTCTTCCAGTATATTTCCCATTGGCATAATGGGTTCATCATTGGGAATATTCCGCCCTAAACGAATTGGACCATCAAACGCAGGCGCTTGTTGTTGTTTTTCTTTTTTCATTTGTTCATGTTTAACAAGCGATTCAGCAGCTTGTTGTTGAAAGGCTGCGGCTTGTTCTAATTTTTGCTCTTCAAACTTTTTCAGCACTTCTGCAGCTTGCTGTTGATCCATTTTTGGTTCAATATGAAATTTAGGAAACCCGTAAGAGAAATAAAGTTCCTCAATAATTGGTAAATATTGTTGCTTCAAATAAGGAATAACTGCTTCATTATCAACAGGTAAGATAATTTTCCGATCTTCAAATTGTGGTGTCTGTGTTTTTAAGACTTTCTGAACTAACGGCGTATTACATTGACTATTTAACAAGGCCAACTGCCAATAATCCGTTAATTGTTCCTCAGTAAATGTTGTCTGATTTGTGGTTATTTGAACGGAAACCTGCGCAATTTGTTGAAAAGCTAGTTCCAATTGTTGCATAAATGTTTGATATAGCATCACTGGCATCAATTCATCAAAACTTAAATGAAATTCCCATAAGCGACTTTGTTGGTGAACAATGACCTTGTCAATCCGGCCATTTTGAATTAAGGGATGTTCTTTCGCTGTGTCATCTAACTGAATTTGCGTCATCAGTTTATCAAATAAATCGCGTGCTTTTTCTGTCACAAAATGAACCTCCTTCTATCATTGAAAAAAGGCCCTCAGACAAATCTGTCAAGTGCCTTTTTTCGGTTTCTCTGCATTCGCTTCTCTATTAAGTATACTCGTTTTTTGTAAAAAAACAATCTTGTTTCTTTTCTAAAAAGAGCTAAGAAGAGCTTGAAGCAAAAATCACTTTAGATTTTTGCTTCAAGCTTAAACGCTGATAAGTGGCGGAAACAGTTTATCCTAATCATTCTGTCCGCCCTTTTCATCATTATTCCGCTTCTGATGTTGTGTTCATCAAAATAGAAAGTGTACTTTCTAATTCTTCCTTGCGTACTTCCAACATTTCACCAGTACGTTTGATTTTGACTTCTACCACACCATCGACTGCTTTTTTCCCGACTGTGATACGGATTGGACAACCAATTAAATCAGCATCAGCAAATTTTACGCCTGCGCGCTCGTTGCGGTCATCAACTAATACTTCGTAGCCCGCTTCGGTCATCATTGCTTCAACTTCTTGTGATAGTTTTGTTTGATACTCATCTTTCACATTCATTTGGACCACGTGTAAATCAAATGGCGCAATTCCTGTTGGCCAATTAATACCGCGCTCGTCTGCATTTTGTTCAACAATTGCTGAAAGTAAACGACTAACACCGATACCATAGCAACCCATGATCACTGATTTTTCACGACCGTTTTCATCTAAAACTGTTGCGCCCATAGCATCACTGTAACGCGTTCCTAATTTGAAGATATGACCAATTTCGATTCCTTTGGTAAAGGCTAAGACACCATTGCCATCAGGAGAAGGATCGCCTTCTTGAACAAAGCGTAAATCTTCGTAACTAATTGGTTGGAAATCACGATCTGGATTTACATTTGTCAAATGATAGCCATCTTCGTTAGCTCCAACAATGGCGTTGGCTAAATCTTGAACGGCTAAATCTGCATAAATTTTAACATCTTCGGAAACATTGACTGGACCAATTGAACCAAAGCCCGCTCCTAAGACACGGCGAGCATCTTCTTCTGTTGCTTCATCTAAGAAATCAGCGCCTAAGAAGTTTTTTAATTTGACATCATTGACATCATGATCGCCACGAACCAAGACCATTACTGGCTCTTCATCAGCAATAAATAGTACTGATTTAATAATACGTTGTGGCTCAACTTCAAAGAAGTTTGCCACTTCGGCAATTGTACCCACTTCTGGTGTTGCAATTTTTTCTAAATCTAATTGTGTTTCATGTGATTTTTTCGGCGTATAAAGACTTGTTGCCATTTCTAAATTGGCAGCATAATCACTTTCTGTTGAATAACAAATAGTATCTTCCCCAATTTCAGAAATCGCCATAAATTCTTTAGAATCTTTACCACCCATGGCACCACCGTCCCCAATAATGGCACGGAATTCTAGTCCACAGCGTTCAAAAATGCGTGAGTAAGCTTTTTCGTAATCACGGTATGATTGATCTAAACTAGCTTCATCGGCATGGAAAGAATAGCCATCTTTCATGATAAATTCACGGCCTCTTAATAAGCCAGAACGTGGGCGTTTTTCATCACGATATTTTGTTTGAATTTGGTATAAATTCAAAGGTAATCGTTTGTAAGAATTGATTTCATCACGAATTAATTCTGTGAAGGTTTCTTCATGCGTTGGGCCTAAGATATAGTCACGGTCATTGCGATCTTTTAAGCGATACAAGTTAGGTCCATAAGTTACATAACGGCCTGATTCTTTCCAAAGTTCTGCGGGCAATAACGCAGGCATTAACATTTCAACTGCATCAATTTTCTCAAATTCTTCTCGCATAATCGTTTTTAATTTTTCTAAAACACGATTGGCTAAAGGTAAATAAGAATAGATCCCTGCAGCGACTTGACGAATATAGCCTGCGCGCAACAGAATTTGATGACTTAAGACTTCTGCATCATTTGGTACTTCTCTTAACGTTGGAATTAACATTTTTGACTGTTTCATTAAAACTCTCCTCTATTTTAAAATCAACTATTTTTGATTTCTTTACACACTTTTTTACTTAAGCTTTCTCCTTAAAAGAAAAAGCGTTGAATATCGTTCCAAGTAACTAACACCATTAACACCATGACAAACCCAAAGCCAATTAACGTAATGATGCCTTCTTTTTCAGGACTAATTGGTTTTCCACGTACACCTTCAATAATGTTTAAGACAATTTTTCCGCCATCTAAAGCTGGGATCGGCAACAAATTAATAATCCCTAAGTTCATTGACAACATGGCCATTAAGAATACAACTGTACTTACTCCAGCATTGGATGCTTCTTCCGATAATTTAAACATCATGACTGGCCCACCTAGTTTGTTTAAACTAAAGCCTGTGAATAGTGAGCCGAGTGCTTTAAAAATCTGTGTCGTACTATTTAAAGTATCCTGAATACCGCCCATCAATTTTGACGGTAAATCGGTTTTCATATAAGGATAAACGCCGACTTTACCAATCGTTTGTTTTTCCACTTTTTGTTTTTCTGGTGTCACTGTTAGTTGCTCTTCTTTGCCGTTACGCTCAACTACGAACGTTAACGGCTTTTCGGGGTTCTTCTGCACAATGGTTGTAAAATCTTCGTATTTTTTGATTTTTTGATTATTAATCGATAAGACTTTATCGTTTTCTTTCAACCCAGCTTCTGCGGCTGGGCCATTAGGAATCACTTGTCCAATTTGGTTCGTGTTTAAATCAGTAACGCCTCCTTGTAGAAAGACCGCTAACGTAAACAGAATAAACCCTAAGATAAAGTTATTCATGGGTCCCGCAAAGTTCGTCAAAATGCGTTGCGATAATTTTGCTGATTGAAATTGAACGTCAAGTGGCGCAATCCGCACCTCGGTTCCATCACTTTCAATAATCGTTGCATCATGGTCAACTTTATAAACGGTTTCTTCTTCCTCGTTTCCATTGACATAGCCCTTGATGAATAATTCTTTTTCAAGATCAAAATCAACGACTTCCATCGGAATACTATGAGGTAATTGTACTTTTTTACTTGTATTAATTTTAACCACATTACCCACGGCATTTAACTCAACAGATAGAGGCATACCTGGTGTGATTTCTGTCATGTCTTCGCCCATCCCAGCCATTCGCACATAGCCACCAATTGGCAATAAGCGAATCGTATAAGTGGTGCCATCTTTTCCACGATGCGCAAAAATCTTTGGTCCCATTCCGATTGCAAACTCACGAACTAAAATACCCGCTCGTTTTGCAAAATAAAAGTGGCCAAATTCATGTACGAGGACAAGAATACCGAAGACAATAATGAATGTGATAATTGTTTTCATAGATGTCCTTCTTCCTTCATTCACTGACGTTCAGTGCTTTTTATTATTACATGGGAAAGTCTCGTAAAACTTGCTCTGTTCCCTTCCCGATAAACCAGTGCAACTGTTTACTGAGAACAGTCGCCACTGTTAGTGAACAAATCTTTCCTTATGTAAGACAAGTTTTATTTTAGCATATTCACTCATAAATAACCATTGGACTTGACCAGTTCGTCTGGATATTTTGTGTTTTTTTAGAAAACTGTATAAATGAGAGGAATTGATTACTACGACCAGTATTTTTTTTTAAAGACCTTCAACAATAGTAGCTAACTTTAGACCATAAACTTTTCCGACAGTTTGTCGTATTTTATCAACACGCTGATTGACATGTGCTACCATGAAATTATTAATAGTAATTTTAGGGGGAATGAATCAATGTATGGAGAATTACATGGTAAAGTGGCCGTTGTCACTGGTGCAGCTACGGGTTTAGGATTATTTATTACTCTGCGTTATATCTTAGAAGGCATGAATGTTGTTGCTGACTATGTCGGTGAGCTGCCTAAAGAATTTGAAGATGTCCAAGCCAAGCACGCAGACCGCGTAAAATTCGTGAAGGCTGATGTCTCTAATGAAGAAGATATTAAAGCGTTAGCTGAAACCGCTTTAAAAGAGTTTGGTCATGTTGACATTTGGGTAAATAACGCCGGTGTGGAGGCTTCTTTTCCGACAATTGATATGCCATTAAAAGAATGGCAACGTGTCATTGATGTCAATTTAAACGGTGTCTTTTTGGGTTCTAGAGAAGCACTCCGAATATTTAGAGATCAAAAAATCAAAGGGTCAATCATTAATATGTCCTCCGTTCACCAAAGAATTCCTTGGCCAACGTTCGCCCACTATGCGGCAAGTAAAGGTGCAACCGAAATGTTCACGAAAACAATCGCTTTGGAATATGCGGAATATGGTATTCGTGCCAACTGTATTGCGCCTGGAGCGATTAACACACCTATTAATGCTGAAAAATTTTCCGATCCCGAACAGTTAAAACAAACAACGAGCATGGTTCCTATGGGCATTATTGGTAAACCAAATCAAGTAGCTGCTGCGGCCGCTTGGTTAGCTTCTGATGAATCCTCATACGTAACTGGAACAACACTCTTTGTAGATGGCGGGATGTCTCTATACCCTTCGTTCCAACACGGAGCTGGTTAAAAAGTAGTCTGCAACAAAATTCTCTATGAATTTTTGTTGCAGACTTTGTACTATCACACACAAAATCTATCCAGGAGGCTTACCATGAAACTAGTCAAAAATGTTCTTTTAATTTTAATTGGTTTAGTTATTATCGGGATTGGCGCATCCACTTTAAGAGTGGCAGGTTTAGGAGTTGATCCTTTCACTGCTATGAATATCGGACTTTCTTCAATGTTTGGTATGCAATTAGGCATTTTTCAAATTATTGTCAATGCGTTTATTTTATTCTATGTCTATTTAAAAAACAAAAAAGCCATTGGTCTAGGAACTATTTTAAATATGCTTTTAGTGGGAATTTTGATTCAACAGATTTCTACTTGGCTTCAACCTTACGCCAATAGTTTAGGAGGCTCAACAATTGGCAAACTACTTTCTTTATTCTTCGGAGTCCTGATTTTTACATTTGGCTGCGCCTTATACATGGCTACAGATCAAGGCGAATCCCCCTATGATGCGATTGCGCCAACCATCTGTCAACAAATCAACAAACCTTACGCTTCTGTTCGAAAAGCACAAGATTTGTTGGTCCTATTAATTGGCTTTATTGCTGGTGGTCCAATTGGGATTGGTACAATTATTTGTGCATTTGGTGCTGGCCCACTCATTAGTTTCTGGAACAAGTTACTTCAACCTTTAGTAAAATAATTTTTTAACTAAAATATAAGAAAAAGCGATGACTCGAGAAGAAGATCTCTATGGAGTCATCGCTTTTTCTATTTGTGCTTTCTTTGAAGAAGCATGATTAGTGTGTTTCTTGTTTGGCTTTCCGTTGTTATTTTGGTTGATTATTTTGTTGGTATAGTGAAAAACTAGCCGACAGAGCCTTCCATATTGGAATTGACTTCTCAACCAGTATCATTCATTGTCAAATTAAGATGGTCAAAATCTGGTCAATTTATACTATGATACTATGTTATTGGGAGCAACTAATCTAGTTTATTACTAGATTTTTTACTTACTAAGGGTTTATGATTACTTATATATTGTATTAAACATGGTGGTGTAATAGCATACTTTGATAAATTAGATAATATGTTTTTAGCATGTTCATCTATGTGTATATGGAGGTATTTTTTTTCTAAATTTTCTTCATTGTTTATTTTCTTTATATAACCGATAAATATTTTCAAAAATTCTAAAGCAAATTTACCTCTAAAGTTTTTGCTACAGTTATATTCAATTGAGCTTACTTCTATTTCATCTTTTATTAAATCTAGCTTTGTTAGATATTCTGCTAAATTATTTTCAGCATGTTTTTTACGCTGAGCGACATCTTTTTCTAATAGCTCTTTGTAGTATTCCGCAATATTTTTTTGTGTGATTGCGTTATTTTTAAGTACTAAAGTAAATTCTGAAAATTCAATATCCCTTTTAGGATTGAATTTGGTGATTTTTACTGAGATATTCTTTTTTTTGCAACTCATATACCAAATATTAATACATGAATAGTATTTAAAAAAATCTTCAAGACTTTTCTCGAATAACGAGAGTATATCTGTCATATCTTTACTATCTGGTTGTATACCAAATTCTATTTCCATTATTTTTTTTACAGCACTTTTCTTACAATAAAAATTCTCAATTGAATATTCTGGCGTTTGATAAACATAGTCATTAGCTTCATATGATTCAAAATTATAGTCTCTATCAACAAAAAAAAGTAAATGAGACATATCATCTTTTTCTGACAAAATTTTCTTATAAACTTTAATTACTTCATCTCTGTTACCACATACATAACCTAGAATTTGAATATCAGTCAAGTGTTCTTCAACTCTATCATTGTAATACTTTCTATCTTCTCCTTCAAAAAAACAAAACACATAAGCATTATCTTTCAAGCATTGTTTTTTATTAACATATTCTAACCAAATAGAAGGAGCTTCTTTGGTAGCGTTTAGCATAGACTCAACTGTTACCATATTTATCCATCACCTTCAAATACTTTTTCAACTCTGTAGCACTTTCTATCATGTCACTGAAAATATAAGCAGAATGTGTTACAGATATTGAGAATTTGCAATTTTCAGCTTTTGTAACATCATAAATAAACTTTTTTTGCCAATCTATAGATAGAGATAACTCTGGTTCATCAAATAATATTATCAATTGCTCATCATTTTTCAAGTATATTTTAGAAAAAGTTGATATAATTTGCTTTTCTCCAGATGAAAGTTTTGACAGTGGTATAACCCCTGGATGATTTAGCGATTGAATTTCAAGTTTGACTGCACTTGGATCATATACAAATTTTTTCCCATAAAGATATCTATTGCAAATATCTACAAAAGTCTGAATTTTGTTATCAATGTACTCAAGATTGTGATTTTTTTCAACTAAATTAACAATAAAATTCATTAAATATTTATTGTCATTCAAAGTTCCCTTGTTAAATAACTCTATTATCTGATTTTGTAAATCTGATTTTATTTCTGTTCCAACTCTGCTTAAAGAAATTAGTATCTCTTCCTTAGTCAATTTAGTTTTCTGTTCATTTATATCTATATCATTACTGACATATTGATGTAATAATTCCCCAGTCATTTTATTAAAACTATCAATAGAGGATTTTTTAATAGTATCTAATAACTCATCTAAAGTTCTTTGGACATCATTCATTCCAAACTGAATTAATTCTCCAACATTAGTATATTTTTTTCTTCTTCTTGGTGATTCTATATAATGTAAGTCATTGTCATCATAAATGATTCTATCTTCATTTTTTATATTATAGATATCCTCTTCTATTCTTCTATATGTCGGAAAGTATAAAATTTTTACACTCTTCAACAATTCTTTAGTCTCCGAAATAAAATCTTTCAACTCATCACTATTGTTTTGATAAGAATAGCTTAACGCTTCTCTTATATAATTGAATGATACTCGAATACCTTTTTTTCGAAGCTCTCTGCTCACCATTGAAATACACTCTTCAGCATCACTTATTTCTATTTTATTTTCATCTATTACCTCTTCCACCTGTTTAATTAATTCTTCAGAAAATCTTCTATGATTATTTTGATTTCTTTTGTCAAATAATTCAATATCACTTTGTTTGATACAAAATTTTGTAGAGTTTTTGTATTTAATTTCAATAGATTCAAATTCATACTCTAAAATTTCACTGAAGTTTAAAGAGATAGTATGATAAAGTATGGATAAAATAGTCGTTTTTCCCATACCATTTTCACCAACAAATATAGTATCCTTATCAAAAAAAGTAATCTCAAAATCCTGATAACCAAATAATTTTTTTATGCCAAAATATTCTATTAACATGATACCCTCCAAAATAATAATTTTTTATCACAATCATAGAAAACTCATTAATAGTTTTAGGTTCTAAGTCTCTTAAAGATCTAATTAAACAAAATCTAGCTATTGGATTCAACTAATTGTACCAATAATTTTTTAAAATTGTCTACTTAATATAAAAATAATGACTATATGAAATATTTATAGTTCTGATTTATATATAATAACTTTAACTACTCTGCAGTACGTCTAATAATTCTTGACAAAAAACTATTTAACCTAAAGACTTTTGGTGTTTTCTACAAAATTTTATAGCTTTCTTACTTCTATACTCATAGATCAAATCTTTATTTATTCACTTCCAAAATAATTACTAATTTTCCACATTTAGATATCTCCTCATGAAAACTTCAATTTTTTCTCTATTATCCTTTGTATCTGATAGATCTAAAAAAACTGACATCATTTCTAAATTAATGTTACTATCAATTTTACCCCAAATATTCGAAATTCTTTCAGGGGCAAATTTTATTAGTTCTGTTATTTCTTTATTATCTTCATTGTCTGTAAAGTACAGCAATAACTTTTGTGACAATTCATTAATATCCTTTTCTAAAGACTTAAGTTTATCAAAATGTTCATCTTTCTGCTTATTCAATTTAGGAAGTTCTTGTCTTGGATCAGATGTCATGATTCCATGGTATCCGCCATTTTGAGATAATATTTGTCTGTTAAATTCATTCATACTTTCAAATTTTCTTTGAATATCAACAAATTTTTCTAGTTCTTTACTATGATTAGATAGCAAAATCATATATGTTGATACATTATCTCTTAATTCAGTCCTTCTCGAATTTTCTCTCTCTTGTTGAACCATGCTTCTTTCAAAATCATTTTGTTTAGAAGTTAATTCTTCTTTAAATTTTTCTGATCTATTATATTGATTACGATTTGACCAAATAGTTATAAAAGCAGTAATCAAAGTTCCAAAAAAAGGGATCCACAGTTGCCACCATTCATAGTTCATAGTAATTCCTCCAACATAATTTCATTCTCATTTTAAAATTCATTAAAATGATTGGCTAAACTTCTTATAATTACTTCTCTTTAGCCAAAGTCTTCATTAATGTCTTTTCTGTCTTTGACGAAGTTAGATATCGTTTCAACGATTCATTATATCTTTTTAGAGAATATAGAGTTTCTAGAGCATCATAGATTTTATACGACACTTTATCTTGTTGTTCGTTTTCATATTTTGTCAATTTCTCCTTTGAAATCTCAAAAGGTAACTCCGAAACTTTTGAAATTATTTCGTTCATCCCTTGTTTAGTAAGAAGTAGTCTATTTAGTTTCTCAGAGGTCTTACAACTGCTAAATTCCCAATAAAAATGCCAAATTTCATATCTTTTCACAGAAAAACGTTTTGTAAAATAATCTAATTCTTCACTTGTGAGTTCTACAATTATCTCAGCTATTTTGGGAATTTCCGGTATCTCCTTAAAAAGATATGTTTCAACGTTTTTATTTGCATAATAATATCTGCCTTTCAGCTCATGCATATTTTTTATCATTTTGTTTAAAATTAGATCTACTATCAACGATTGACAATTAATTACATAGTCTAAATTTTCAGAAATAGTGTAAATAGATTTTGTAATAAGTTTCGATAGCTCGTTATGTTTAATCACAACAATTTCGAATGACTCATTATTTTTTCTATCAATAATTTTTCGAACTTCTCTTTTTTGGCTATAAAAATAGAAAAAGAATAAGACAGGTACCATTGTTAACAGTGCAACAACTGCAGGCAATTTAGAAAAAATATCTCCAAAATTAATTTTTATTGTGAAAGCTTTTTTCAGAAATCCCAAAAGATATTCCCACTTACTATATACCCAGTCTACATTGATTATATTTAATGTGAATAGTGTTAGAACTACCGCTAATACTGCAGGTAAACTTATCACAACTCTGATAATAACAAATATTTTTTGAAATAAAGTTGGTTTTGATATTCCAACCCATACTGGGCTTAAATTTGAATTACCATATCGAACCCACCCTAATCTTAAAAATTTAAAAGCTCTCGATGCATTGTAATTAACTCTTATCATAAACAAAGCTAACCCAACATTCTTTCTCGTTATTGAAAGTCTGCCTAATGTCTCTAAACTAGAACTGATTAAAACATAACTTTCAAGAATCAAAAAATCATAAATTATTAAGAAAAAACATATTTCTATAAAAAATATTAAACATAGCCAAAAAAGATTTCCTGAGGTTACATCCAAATTAAATATTATTATAGCATCTATTACTGTTTGTAAATTCGTAATAAAAAAAATAAAGCCCACGATAACTACTAGCCATTTAAATAACTTTTTAAACATTTATTCCTCCTATAAAATTATAATAACTTGCTTTCTTAGTACATAGTTTCAATTATTTATTTGCACATTTTTAAAGTATAAATGTTTCTTTTTCTTTTCTACTGGAACATCAAATTTAGTTCTTATATAACGCAATGTATTCTGATAATGTTCCATATTTCTTTCTTTTTCTATAGATTGTATCGCTGCTATGCATCCTTGAAGTCTATTACAAGTATCAATAAACTCATCTTGAACGAAATTACTTGGATCTTTATCCATTTCAAGTAACAATCTATAGTGATCATACATCTTTTTATTAAGTTTTTTAGGAGCTTTTTTAGTATTCTCATGAATAATCACCCCTGTAACTCTTGTATGATTACATATTGTTAATCTGGTCTTCTCCTTATTGACTTGTAAGCCATATTTTTCTATTATTGCAATTGCTTCTCTCCGCTTATTAGTATGAATAAACTTATCGGATGAAAATGTAAAGTCATCATAGTAAGCTGAAAAAGTAAAATTATTACGTTTAGAAAAAGCATCTAATTCTTCGTACATTTGATGATAGGCTAAAAAGCTCAGCATAGGACTCGTTGAGAATCCCTGTGGCAAAAAACGCCCGTCACCTTTTTTTACTGTTGTCAAATTAGTTAAAATTTTTGCTATATCCTCTGACTGAGACATAGTATTATGAAAGAAACTATAAACATAGGAATCCTTTGTACTAGGGAAAAAATTAGTAATATCTAGCAACAACAAATACTCTTTCTCTAAATGTCTGCTTGCGTTGTCCACATAACCAACCAGAGGAATACCTCCGTATACGTAATCGGGGAAACCTATATAACTTAGTCCCTTCACAATATTTTTAAGTGCACTTTTGTGAGCTTCAGAAGGATTGTAAAGCTCTCTCTTTTTCCCATTTACTTTCTTAAAAAATGGTGCCACTTCATAATAGCTATCGACATTTTTCAAGGTTTTCAGCTCTAACTGTATTAGTTCTGACAAGTATTTTTTATTTGATATACCGTATAGCCTAGATTTAGTAAAATCCATAAAAAAATCTCCTTCTTTTATAAGAAAGAGATGAAGCCAAGTTTTCTAAGAAGTTGCACACTTCAATTAGAAAAGGCAAGACTTTATACAGAACGCCTAGAACGAATCCTAGAACCATTATTACGACTTTGAAAGCACCAATGATGCCTTGAATATCTGCAATAAGCTTGAGACAATTAAAAAAGCTCAAAGTTCCATTTTTATATGTCCGTTGTTTAAGCCACTGTTTAACCAGAACAATTTTAGACACTTGCTTGTTTTTGCTCATGACATTTACCTCCTATAATTATTTAGGTCATTAAGACCCTCCCCTGCGTTATAATTATAGATTTAGAAGTTAAACAGTCTTGTTAACGCTTCACTCTTACTTAGCTAACAACTTTTATTAGCTTGATTAAATCCCCTGCTTCTCACTGAGTGATACAACACAAAGTCGTGACATCATAGACTCATATTATAGTCCAGATATGCGTAATCATGATATCAAAACAAATTTTGACGTCAATAGAACATGCAGGGGCTTTTTCATACCGCTATTGTTTTGTATAATAGCAAATTCATTTGCAGGAAACTCTAGGTAATTGTTCTAAAATAATGATATCACAATGGTAAAAAACAATCAATATAGCGTTTTCTTTTATACTATATGAAATATTTGTAGGTCTATTTCATCTGCAATAACTCCCACAACTATGTAGCACTTTTTAAGGATTTTCAGCCAAAAATTATTTTTCGTTTCATTTACATATGAAACACAGAAAACCTAGTATATCAATGTTTATAAAGCCGTGTTTCATTTCGTTTCATGTATCAAAACTTATTAACCTTTTACAAAAGTCAAAAAAGAATACCTCATGTGAGCCATGTAGCTCATTTAAAACGTATCCTTAGTACGGTCAAATAACAACGGGGTGGGGTTCTCTATCCTATTCATTCAATTCCTTGTATCATTCTACCGAAGATATGATTAGCTTGAGTTGGTTGTCCATCAATTAGAGTAAGAGTGTACTCCGTTTCCAGTGGCTCTTTTAAGCTTGCTGTAACCCCTTCTCCCACCTTCTTCTGCATAGATAGATTAATTCTTTCAGATGTGCAATTGCTTCTGATATAGCTTGCTTATCATTTGGAATAGACTCATCAACATAAATAGAAAAGTAACGTAATCTATCTATACAAATATTGCGAACAGCGCCCCTAAGAAAACTGTTCAAGAGTTTGCTGATATGATGGCTCATCAGTAAAAAAGCTGGTTATTTCTAATATCAAGGTAAAATAAAAAAGCTAGAATCCTTATACATCAAGGGTTCTAGCTCCTATAATAGGTTTAACCTACACTGCCTTCCATCTCATAACTAATCAACCGATTCAACTCAACCGCATATTCCATCGGTAATTCTTTCGTAAATGGTTCAACAAAGCCCATAACAATCATTTCTGTCGCTTCGGCTTCAGATAAGCCGCGACTCATTAGATAATATAATTGTTCTTCAGAAATTTTTGAAACTTTGGCTTCGTGTTCTAAGGACACTTGGCTGTTATGGATTTCGTTAAACGGAATCGTATCTGATTTTGATTTTTCATCCATGATAATCGTGTCGCATTCGATGTGGGAAATCGAGCCTGCGCTGTCTTTGCCAAAAGTCACTTGGCCACGGTAGTTAACTTCGCCGCCGTCTTTAGCAATTGATTTTGAAACAATTGAGCTAGAAGTATTCGGCGCATTGTGAATCATTTTGGCCCCAGTATCTTGGATTTGGTTAGCACCAGCAAAGGCAATCGATAACATCGTGCCACGGGCACCTTTGCCATCTAAGTAAACGCTTGGGTATTTCATGGTTGTTTTAGCTCCTAGGTTCCCATCAATCCATTCAACAGTGGCACCTTCGTAAGCTTTAGCACGTTTGGTTACTAGGTTGTAGACGTTATCTGACCAGTTTTGAATAGTGGTATAACGACAATAAGCATCTTTTCTAGTGAAAATTTCTACGATGGCCGCATGCAAGCTGTTACTTGAATACGTGGGTGCCGTACAGCCTTCAACATAGTGAACGCTGGCCCCTTCATCGACAATAATCAAGGTCCGTTCAAATTGGCCGGTATTTTCAGCGTTGATTCGGAAATATGTTTGTAATGGTACATCAACTCGAACGCCTTTTGGTACATAAATAAAGGTTCCACCTGACCAAACAGCTGAGTTTAAAGCGGCCAGTTTATTATCTGTTGGCGGCACAAGTTTTGAAAAATACTCTTTGAATAAGTCAGGATATTCTTTTAAAGCAGAGTCAGTATCTGTAAAAATGATGCCTAATTTTTCAAATTCTTCTTTCATGTTGTGGTAAACAACTTCTGATTCATATTGAGCAGAAGCCCCAGCTAGATAAGCACGCTCAGCTTCAGGAATCCCAATTTTTTCAAAGGTTTCTTTGATTTTATCAGGTACATCATCCCAATCGCGTGCGGGTTTGTCACTCGGTTTTTGGTAATATTTAATTTTACTAAAGTCAATATCTGACAGGTCTGGACCCCATTCTTGCATGGGCATTTTATTGAATTGTTCTAACGATTTTAAACGGAAGTCAAGCATCCATTCTGGTTCGCCTTTCACGCGAGAAATTTCGCGAACGACGTCTTCGGTTAGGCCGTCTCCGGTACTAAAGACTGGTTCCACATCGTCGTGAAAGCCAAATTTATATTCTTCTAATTCAGGTACTGTACTCAATTCGTCGTCACCCTTTCTTTATTTTTCACAATGTAAATGACCGGCTTCGCCTTGGCCGTTATTAGCAACAGCCTGCTCTAAGGCTTTCCAAGCCAGGGTTGCACATTTGATCCGAGCTGGAAATTTAGCTACGCCGCTTAACATTGCTGCATCGCCTAATTTTTCATCTTCGGCCACTTCATTTCCTTGAACAAGTTGAGAAAAATCCTCTGCTAAGGCCGTTGCTTCGGCGATTGTTTTTCCTAATACCGCATCAGTCATCATACTAGCACTTGCTGTACTGATAGAACAGCCACTTCCTTGAAAGGCGATATCTTTAATCACACCGTCTTCAATGGCCACATCCAGTTCAATCACATCTCCACAAGTAGGATTATTCAGTTCAATTGTTTGGCTAGACGCATCTAGCGTTCCGTGGTGATGTGGGTGGCTAGAATGGTCCAAAATGACTTGGCGATATAAGTTATCTAATTTAGAAAGTGCCATGCTGGAAAAACTCCTTTGTCGCTTTAATCGCTTCAACTAAGCGATCTGCGTCTTCTTTGGTATTGTATAAATAAAAACTTGCCCGTGCAGTTGCTGGCACGCTCAGATAGTTTAATAGCGGTTGCGCGCAATGGTGACCCGCTCTGACAGCGACCCCTTCCATATCTAACGCCGTAGCCACATCATGTGGATGTAAACCGTCAATATTAAAAGCAATCACACCTGTGTGGTCTTTTGGATCCTGTGGACCATAAATCGTCAAGCCCTCGATAGCTTGCAACTTCGGCAAAACATAGTGAACAAGGGCTGCTTCATGTTGATGAATGGCCTCCAAACCAATTTCTGTTAAATAATCAATAGCGGCACCTAAGGCAATTGCCCCAGCAATATTAGGTGTACCAGCTTCAAATTTCCAAGGAAGCTCTTTCCAAGTACTTTCTTGAAGATGAACAAAGTCAATCATTTCGCCACCAAATTCCACAGGTTCCATTTGTTCCAATAAATGACGTTTGCCATAAAGGACACCAATTCCAGTTGGTCCACACATTTTGTGACCACTAAATGCATAAAAATCAGCATCGATGGCTTGAACGTCCACAGGCATATGAGGAACTGCTTGCGCGCCGTCTACCACCATCACAGCGCCATTTTGATGAGCTAATTGTGTTAATTCTTCGATTGGATTAATGACCCCTAACACATTTGAAACATGAGCAATCGAAACAATTTTCGTTTTTTCTGTAATTTGTTGACGTGCACTTGCCATGTCTAAAAAGCCGTCTTCAGTGACGTCTATATACTTCAAAATGGCCCCTGTACGTTGAGCTAATTGTTGCCAGGGAATAATGTTTGAATGATGTTCCATGTAAGATATGACGATTTCATCCCCCGCTGTAACTGCCAAGTCACCATAACTTTTGGCAATCCAATTCAAACTGGTTGTTGTTCCTCGTGTAAATAAAACTTCCGCTGTTTCTTTGGCATGGATAAATTGGCGAACCTTTTCGCGGGAGGCTTCATAGTCCTTCGTTGCTCGTTCGGCTAACGTGTGCACCCCACGATGAACATTGGCATTATCGGTTTCATAATAATGTCGTAAAACATCTAACACTGCCGTTGGTTTTTGGGTTGTTGCAGCATTGTCTAAATAAACTAGCGGTTCATCATTAACTTCTTGAAATAAAATAGGAAACGATTGACGAATGGTTGCTGCATCCATCATGCGTTTAACTTCCCTTCGATTACTTCTACAAATTCATTTTGTACTTCTTTAACTGGAATTGCTGTAATGACAGAACCTAGGAAGCCACGAATCACCAAACGTTCCGCTTCTTCTTTACGCAAGCCGCGGCTCATTAAATAATACATTTCTTCTGGATCTACTCGACCAACGCTGGCTGCGTGTCCGGCAGTCACTTCATTTTCATCAATTAAAAGAATTGGATTGGCATCACCACGAGCTTTATCAGACAACATTAAAACACGACTTTCTTGCTGTGCGTCGGCTCCTTTTGCTCCTTTTAAAATGTGGCCAATTCCGTTAAACGTTAAAGTACCACGTTCACGAATAACTCCATGTTGTAAAATATGACCAATTGAATGTGGCGCTTTGTTTGTCACTCGTGTGTCGATGCCTTGTGTTTGTTTACCTGCACTAATTGCAACGACTTTAACTTCTGAATGAGCGCCTTCGCCAACTAAATCAGAATCAAAATCAGCCACAACATCGCCATCATTCATGACGCCTAGAGCCCAATCAACAGAGGCATCCCGCATAATATAGCCACGACGATTCATATAAGTCGTTACAGTTTGCCCTAATTGATCCACGGCTGAGTATTTAACTTTTGCGCCATCTTTCGCAATCACTTCCACAACGATATTTCCAGAAGCTTTCTCTGCGTGATGACCAGTTGATTGAAAACGTTCTAAATAACTGAATTCACTATGATTATCTGCAACGATTAAAACATGTTTAAAGAAAGGTTGGTTGCTATCTGAATCCTGAATAAACAAAGATTCAATGGGCTCTTCAATCACTACGTTTTTAGGAACGTATAAGAAAACGCCACTATTCATGAAAGCTGCATGAGCTGCTGTCAGCTTATCTTCTTCTGGTAATACAGCTTTAGTCATATAGTATTCTTTAACTAATTCTGGGTGCTCTTGTAAAGCAGTAAAAATGTCTGTAAAAATTACCCCTTGTTCCGCTAATGAGGCTGGCAATTGCTCAAAAGCATGGAAAGATCCTTGTTGAACAATTAAAGGATTGTCTTTCATTTGATCAAAACTTGCGACATTTCCTTCAGAAGGCACATAACTTTCCATGTGAACATTTAATAAAGGCCAACGATGAAATTTCACACGATCAATATGTGGTAACTCACTTTCGTCAGCGTTTTTTAAAGCCGTTGTTCGCAATTCAGTCATCCAAGCTGGTTCTTCATGTTCTAGTGAAAAAGCGGTGACTTCGTCAAGATAATCCATTAGATTTACTTTTTTCATTTATCTTGTCCTCCTTACGCTTCTTCTTTGTAATCAATACCTAATTCTTGGCTGATACCAGCATAGCCTTCTGTTTCTAAACGTTTTGCCAAGTCAGCCCCACCGGTTTTCACAACGCGGCCTTCCATCATGATATGAACAACATCTGGCGTGATATAGTTCAATAAGCGTTGATAATGGGTAATAATTAACGCACCAAAGTTCTCGCCGCGCATTTCATTAACCCCTTTAGAAACTACTTTTAACGCATCGATATCTAAGCCTGAATCAATTTCATCTAAAATGGCAAACGTAGGCTCTAACATCAATAATTGTAAAATTTCATTTCGTTTTTTCTCGCCGCCAGAAAACCCTTCGTTTAAGTAACGCTCAGCCATTTCTTCAGGCATATTTAATAATTCCATTTTGCTATCTAATTTTTTTAAGAACTGCATGACTGACATTTTGTTGTCTTCGTCACGTTTTGCATTGATTGCTGCACGCATGAATTCAGCATTGGTAATCCCTGGAATTTCACTTGGGTATTGCATTGCTAAGAATAAACCTAAGCGAGCACGTTCGTCTACCTCTAAATCTAAAACGTTGACGCCGTCAAATAGAATTTCTCCTTCTGTGACTTCATAGTTAGGATTTCCCATAATTGCTGCTGATAAAGTAGATTTACCAGTTCCATTAGGTCCCATAATTGCATGGATTTCTCCAGTATTAATTGTTAAATCGACCCCTTTTAGAATCTTTTTATCTTCAATTGATACGTGTAAATTTTTGATTTCTAACACAGACATGTACAATTCCCTCCAACTTGTTTTAATCGTTTTTCCGTTCTCACTCATTTTAGCCTAATTGAGAATGAATCGCAAATTACAATTGCTAAAAATAACAACTCTTATCATCAAATTTTAGGATTCAATTTGTGAAGGAAAATTTTAAAAGGCTGATATTTCAAAGTTTCTCTATATTTTTAAGTGATCGTCCCTACACAAAGAAAAAAATTCTGGTAGAATAAAAAAATTTATTCAAGAAAGCGTTTTCTTAAATAATTACTTTAGAATGACTTTCGCAAAGAGAGCTTTGAGATACGCCTTCCTCATCTATACAAAAAAATCCAGAGCATTTGCTTCTCTGGATTCAATAATTTTTATTAGTGATTGATTTTATACTTCTAAAAGTTCTTGTTCTTTTTCAGCAGTAATCGCATCGATATTTTTGATGCTATCATCTGTTAATTTTTGAACATCTTTTTCAAATGAACGTAATTCATCTTCAGTGATATCGCCATTTTTTTGAGCTTTTTTTAATTCATCCATTGCATCACGACGAACGTTACGGACAGCAACTTTTGAGTTCTCCGCTTCTTTTTTCACGTCTTTGGCTAATTCTTTCCGACGTTCTTCCGTTAATTGTGGAATCACTAAACGGATGACATTTCCATCATTGGTTGGGCTAATGCCGATATCACTCATTTGAATAGCTTTTTCAATGTCAGCGATAGAATTTTTGTCAAACGGTGTAATCATTAATACACGAGCTTCTGGGATATTGATACTTGCTAATTGGTTAACTGGTGTTGGTGCACCATAATATTCTACTTGAATACGGTCTAATAGACTTGCGTTCGCACGACCAGCACGAATTTGACCTAATTCACGGCGTAAGCTTTCTTCCGCTTTTGTCATTTTTTCTTTGGCTGTTGCTAAAACTTCTTTAGACATTCTTTATTTCCCCCTTACAGTTGTTCCGATATTTTCACCAAGGATGGCACGACGGATATTTCCTGCTTCATTTAGGTTAAAGACAACTAAAGGAATATCGTTATCCATACTTAATGAGCTTGCTGTTGAATCCATTACTTGCAGCCCTTTAGAAATAACATCTAAATGTGTTAGTTCTTCAAATTTTGTCGCTGTTTCATCCACACGTGGATCCGCAGAATAAACACCATCAACATTGTTCTTCGCCATTAAGATGACGTCCGCATCTACTTCTGCAGCTCGTAACGCAGCCGTTGTATCTGTCGAGAAGTAAGGATTTCCTGTTCCTCCGGCAAAAATAACAACGCGGCCTTTTTCTAAATGACGTTCTGCACGACGACGAATGTATGGTTCTGCAATTTGACGCATTTCAATTGATGTTTGAACACGTGTAGGCACACCAAGATTTTCTAATGTATCTTGCAATGCTAAGGCATTCATCACAGTAGCTAACATGCCCATATAATCTGCTTGTGCACGTTCCATGCCCATTTGAGCACCAATTTGTCCACGCCAGATGTTTCCACCGCCGACTACGATGGCCATTTCGATACCTAATTCATGGACCTCTTTAATTTCTTGGACGATTTCTTTAATGACTGGTGGTTTAATGCCAAAACCGTCTTCTCCGGCTAGCGCTTCTCCACTTAACTTTAATACGACACGTTGATACTTAGGTTTAACCATCATAATTCCCTCCAAGATTCTCTAAAAATCATTCAATTCCTCATTTAGATGATTTTTCACCAAAATGATTTTTTAGACCAAGCAGTGCGATCCACTGGTTTTGCCTAAAAAAAGGGAGCGCATATCAAAGTTATGCGTTCCCAAATGGCTGAAAGACTGCCTTGAATCAAGCAGTAATCAATTTATGCAGCTTCCTTTGGGGATCGCTGTCTGTTTAGATACTTATGATTCACGGCTTTTCAACCGAGCGTTTGATGCTCTTAGTTTTTCATTTGGCTCATTACTTCATCCGCAAAGTTATCTTCACGTTTTTCGATACCTTCGCCAACTTCAAAACGTACGAATGATTTCACTTCGCCGCCTTTAGAAGCAACAAATTTTTCGACAGTCATATCTGGATCTTTAACAAATGGTTGGTCAACCAAAGCGATTTCTGCTTTGAATTTTTGTAGACGACCAACAACCATTTTTTCAACGATATTTGCTGGTTTACCTTCGTTTAATGCTTGTTCAGTTAACACAGCTTTTTCGTGTTCTAATTCTTCTTGAGGAATTTGAGATTCGTTGACATAGCGAGGGTTGATTGCCGCGATGTGCATAGCAACATCTTTCGCTACTTCTTCGTCAGTTGTGCCATCGATAACTGTTAATACAGCAATACGGCCACCCATGTGTAAGTAAGCGCCAAATGCAGCATTGTCAGCTTTTTCGACAACTTCAAAACGACGGAAGCTGATTTTTTCACCGATAACAGTTGTTGCTTCGATTAAATCAGATTCGATTGTGCCTTTTTCAGTTTTAATAGCCATTGCTTCTTCCATCGTAGCTGGTTTGTTTTCAGCAACTTTAGTCGCAATATCTTTTACTAAATCTTGGAACATTTCGTTTTTAGAAACGAAGTCAGTTTCTGAGTTTACTTCAACGATTGCTGCAACGTTACCTACAGTTGCTACGTTTGCTAAACCTTCAGCCGCAATGCGGTCATTTTTCTTCGCTGCTTTAGCCATACCATTTTCACGTAAAAAGTCTACGGCTTTTTCCATGTCGCCTTCTACTTTTACTAATGCTTTTTTAGCGTCCATCATTCCAACGCCAGTCATATCGCGTAATTCTTTTACCATTTTAGCTGTAACGTCTGCCATTATTTGTGTCCTCCTCGGATATTATCAATTCTTTTTAAAAAAGCTATCTCAAAGGAGAATCAGGCTTTTTGTCGCCTAGCCTTTGAGACAGCTCCGTAATCATTATTATTCAGCTGATTCGTTGTTTCCTTCAACAACATCAACGATTTCTTCGATTGAAGTTGCTTCTGGTGTTTCTTCAACGAATAACTCTTCAGTTGCTTGGTCTTCCCCTTGGTTACCTTCGATGAAAGCATCAGCCATTTTAGCAGTGATTAATTTCACGGCGCGGATTGCATCATCATTTGAAGGGATTACAACATCAATCTCATCAGGATCACAGTTTGTATCAACCATTGCAACGATTGGAATGTTTAATTTGTGTGCTTCTTGAACAGCAATGCGTTCTTTACGTGGGTCAACGATGTACATTACATCTGGAATTCTTGGCATATCAGCGATACCACCTAAGAATTTTTCTAAACGTTCACGTTCTTTGTTTAAGCCAGCAACTTCTTTCTTAGGTAAAACTTCGAAAGTGCCGTCTTCTTCCATTGCATTGATTTTTTTCAAGCGAGCAATACGTTTTTGGATTGTATCCCAGTTAGTTAACGTACCACCTAACCAACGATGGTTTACATAGTATTGACCAGCGCGGATTGCTTCATCTTTGATTGCTTCTTGTGCTTGTTTTTTAGTTCCTACGAATAAAGCAACGCCGCCTTCTTCTGCAACGTTTTTCATGTAATCGTAAGCTGCATCTACTAATTTCACTGTTTTTTGTAAGTCAATGATGTAGATACCGTTTCTTTCTGTGAAGATATATTTCTTCATTTTTGGGTTCCAGCGACGAGTTTGGTGACCAAAGTGTACGCCGGCTTCTAGTAATTGTTTCATAGAAATTACTGCCATGTTATGTTTCCTCCAGTTTGGTTTTTATTTTCCTCTTCTTTTCGTCAACTCCTTGAAGAACTACCGTAGTAGCACCACTTCGCAGATGGAAAAGAATGTGGATTTCGTGTGTAAAAATCACACCTTTAACAGTATAAGATATTTTCAGAAAAATAGCAAGCCTTAAAACTAGAAATGTCGCTCCTACTGCGCTTGCCAAACAAGATGACATTCTTCGTTTCCCGTTTCATCGATGGTTCGCTTTTGTTGGACAAAGCCTTGTTTTTGATAAAAGGCATAAGCTGCTTGATTTTCCCTGTAAACAGCCAAAGATAAGATGTCCTGTTCTTCTTTTGCTACTTGCAGTAATTTCTGACCGATGCCCTTCCCTTGAAACGCTTTTTTTATAAAAATTCCTGCGATATAGTTATCCATTAAGCCTAAAAACCCAATTATCTGACCCTCTTCTTCCGCTAAGATCAGTGTTGCTTTTGGTAACGCAGCACGGACAAATGCCTTATTTTCTTGCCAATAAGTTGGTGCGACAAATGGATGAGCTTCTAGATTCGTTTGCAGCCAAATAGCCATAATGGTTTCTAATTCTTTTTCTGTTAACTGGGTTGTCTTTTTGATAGTCAGCATTTTTTGACACTCGTTTCTGTTATTGATTATTTTCAAAATAAAACATTAACACGCCCGCTGCGATAGCGACATTCAATGATTCTGCTTGACCTTTCATTGGAATATAAAGATTTTTCGTGGTTTCTGCTAACAATTCTGGCGAAACCCCGCTACCTTCATTGCCTAAAATCAACGCATAATTTTCCACTGCCTCTTGTTCATAATAAGCAATCGCAGCTTCATTTAGTTCTGTACCGAAAACTGGTAGACCTTGCTTCTTGAATGCCTGAACCACTTCAGTCAACTCTCGTTGGAGAACTGGTAAATGATAGTGGCTTCCCTGCATTGAGCGCAACACTTTTGTATTGTAAATATCTGCTGTGCCCTTACCTAAAATCACGCCTGCTAAACCTGCTGCATCAGCTGTGCGAATCATCGTACCAACATTGCCAGGGTCTTGGATATTATCTAAAAGTAACCAACCACCTTTAAAAGAAAGCGACTGCTCTTGTTGCGTTTCCAAGGTGACAATTGCCAAAATTCCTTGTGAAGTTGGCAGCTCCGACAAGCTATTTAAAACCTCATCACTTACAAAAATTAATTTTTCTGTTTCTTGTTCAGCTAACCAAGTTCCCCATTCTTGTTGACCTCTTTGATTAAACAAAATCCACTGGACATCGGCATTGGCCTTCACCGCTTCTTCAACTAAATGAAATCCTTCTATTATATATTGGTTCAGTTCTTCTCGGTACTTCTTTTTGTGTAATTTTTTCCATTCTTTTAATTGGTTATTTTTCGTTGATGTAATTTCTTTCATAAGTCACCTCGCCTTTGTATTATAGCATGCTTCTAGCTTGCTTGGATACTTGCTAGAACCAAGAAAAATCGCTATCATAAAGAAAAAAGCAAAGGAAGTGTCTCTCATGGAAAAACTAAGAATGAATGTACAAGGACGTGTCCAAGGTGTTGGCTTCCGCTACATGACCAAAATGGTGGCAGATCAATTAGGTGTCACTGGTTCAGTGAGGAACGAAGACGACGGGTCCGTTTCAATTACAGCAATTGCACCTGAAGACATAATGGAAACATTTATCAAAAAAATCAAAGATTCCCCCAGTCCAGCGGGACGTGTAACGTATGTTGATATTCAAGAAGACCCTTTGTTAGAAGAAACGGAACAATTTAAAGTGATTCAATAAACTTACTTTCTAACGATTGATTTCTTTGGGAAGAAGCCTTGAACAGCAAGTAGTTCCTGCTTTTTATTGATTTTTGTAAGAGCTTCTTTTCGATTTTGATTGAAAAAGAGCGCTGTTTCAAGTATAGTTAACCATGTAAAAATTTTTTAGAAAAGGACCGAATTACATGCGTAAATTAAACCGATGGCTTTACGGCTCTGGCTTACTATTTTTAGTAATGTTTTTATCAGGCTGTGTGAAAACAGGAGCAGATGGACAACCAACTGGTGAAGGTTTTGTCTATAACTTCCTTGTTTTACCGATGAGTAATGCAATTACTTATCTTGTCGATAACTTTAATTGGAACTATGGTTGGGCGATTATTTTTATCACCATTATTGTACGGATCATTATTTTACCGTTAGGCTTACATCAATCGAAAAAAAGCTTTATCCAAACGGAAAAAATGCAAGCAATCAAACCCCAAGTGGATGTTGCACAAGCAAAAATGAAACAAGCAAGTACGCGTGAAGAGCAAATGGCCGCACAAGCAGAACTACAAAAGATTTATAAAGAAAACAATGTGAGTATGGTTGGCGGAATTGGTTGTTTGCCTTTATTAATTCAAATGCCTATTTTCTCTTCTCTGTTCTTTGCTGCTCGTTATACAAAAGGTATTGCCACGGCAAGCTTCTTAGGAATGAATTTAGGGCAACCAAATATGATTTTAGTGGCATTAGCTGGTTTAGCCTATTTAGCTCAAGGTTATATTTCAATGATTGGTATTCCTGAAGAACAAAAGAAAACAATGAAATCAATGCTGATTGTTTCACCATTAATGATTGTTTTCATGTCCTTTAGCTCACCTGCAGGCGTAGCGCTTTACTGGGTAGTTGGTGGTATTTTCACATGTATTCAATCTGCCATCACAAATATCCTCTTACGTCCAAGAATTAAAAAACAAGTACAAGAAGAATTGAAAAATAACCCACCAAAACAAGTGGTTACTCCTATTAAGGATGTGACACCAAAAGAAACAAACAAAGTAACGCAAAAAACGAACCAACCAAAAGCAAACGGCAATAAAGGTCGCAATGCTGGAAAACAAAAACGTAAATAAAAAAAGGATCGCCTCTAAACGGCGATCCTTTTTTTACTTCAATTCTTTCCCAGTCATCTCTTCAATAGTTCGAATAGACTTTGGGCCAAAGCCATGCAACGAAAGTAACGCTTTTCGGCCTCGTGCGTAGAGTTCATCCACACTGTCGATTTTTTCATTCGTTAGCGCACGAACAGCTGGCTTTGATAATTGTGTTAAAATTTGTTCAAACGTTGTTTCTAGCATGCTGTCGGTTCCTCCTTAGCGGTCGAAAAGCAGCGCTTTTTATTTTACAATTAATAAGTCTAAGCTAGCAATTGATAACGCCATTTTAGCAATTTGCATTAATTGTTTTAATCGGTTTTGTTTGACTTTTTCATCCTCAACCATAACCATCGTTTCATTGAAGTACGCATCAATTAACGGACGTAGATTTACTAGTGCTTCATAGTTTTCTGCAATCGTGCGTGTCGCAAATGCTTCAGATAAATCGTTAACTGCTTGATACAGTTCTTTTTCTGCCTTATTTTCAAACAGACTTGGATCAATCCCTTCTTCAGTATCACCTAAAAGTTCTTGACCTTTTTTCGCTAAATTAATAACACGCGTTAAGGCTTCCATTGATGGTTTAAAATCTTGATCTTCAAAACGGCTTTTTAAAATATTCGCTGAAGCAAATAATTTCGATAAATCGGCTTGCTCAGCAGACACCACTGCATCGATAATGTCATGGCGAACATTTTTCGTCATTAATAATTGACGTAAGCGAGCTTTCACAAATTCAACGACTTCTGCTTGTCCTTCGTTTAGTAAAACGCCATATTTCTCAACATCTTGATTCACTGCTTCATCAACTTCTGTTTGTAATTGAACTAATGGGAAGGTCCAGCCTTTATCTTCAATAATTCGTATAACGCCATAGGTTTGACGACGAAGTGCATAAGGATCGTTAGAACCTGTTGGAATCATACCAACTGAGAAGAATGAAAAGACGCTGTCAAGCTTATCGGCTAAGGCTAAAACAGCCCCGATTGCTGTTTCTGGCAATTCACCTTCACTGGAAGTTGGTAGATAATGTTCTCGAATCGCCGTTGCTACGGCTGGTTTTTCGCCTTGCAATAAGGCATATTTTTCTCCCATAATTCCTTGTAATTCTGGGAATTCACCAACCATATTTGTTACTAAGTCAAATTTATAAATTTCAGAGGCACGTTTTAAATCTTCCAATTCCTCCTCAGATAAACCAACTTTTCTACCAATGATTTGTGCAATTAAAGCAACCCGTTGCATTTTTTCATAAATTGAACCAATCTTTTCATGGAAAGTCACATTTTTTAGTTTTTCAACACATGCTTCAATCGTTAATTTTTTATCTTCATTGTAAAAGAATTCTGCATCTTCTAAACGAGCAATTAACACTTTTTCATTTCCTTTAATCACGTTTTCAAGGTGAACATTATCCCCATTGCGAACAGCGATAAAATGCGGCATTAATAAGCCTTGGTCGTTACGAACGTCAAAATAACGTTGGTGTTCTTTCATAGAAGTCACTAATACTTCATCTGGAACAGATAAATATTTTTCATCAAAACTGCCTACAAATGCAGTTGGATATTCCACTAAATTCGTAACTTCTTCCAATAACTCTTCATCTAAAGCTAACTGCCAATTTTTTTCTGCAGCGAGTGCGTTCGCTTGATCAACAATCATTTGTTTCCGTTCATTCGGTTGAACCACTACAAATTGTTCTTTTAATTTTGTTTCATATTCATTAGCATGTTGGAACGTCACATCGTCTCCCAAGAAACGGTGGCCACGAGAAGTTTGCCCTGCCGTCACGTCTAACACTTTGAAAGGAATTACTTCATCATCAAGTAGTGCCACAATCCAATGAATTGGACGAATATATTCGAAATCATAGTTTGCCCAGTGCATTGTTACCGGGAAAGTTAGACTTGTAATCACGTCATTTAATTTTGTTAATACCTCTTTGGCACTTTGGCCTTTGGTAAACTTCGTCACATAGACATATTCGACACCATTTAATTCTTTGAAAACAATGTCCTCAGTTGTAACTCCTTGGCCGCGTACAAAACCTTGTGCAGCTTTTGACCAATTTCCTTCAGCATCTAAAGCAATTTTTTTCGCTGGACCTTTTACTTCTTCTTCAACATCCGCTTGTTTTTCAGGAATCGCAGTTACTTTCACGGCTAAACGACGAGGTGTGGCAAAGGATTGCACTGTTTCATAGTCTAAATGATGTTCATCTAAAAATTTGATTACTTTTTCTTCAAGTTGGATACGGCTTGGTGTGACAACATGTGCGGGCATTTCTTCTAAGCCAATTTCTAATAATAAATCTTTTGCCATGTTATTCTGCCTCCTTGGATACACTTTGATCTTTATTTAATAATGGGAACCCTAATTTTTCACGTTCAGCCACAAAAATTTTCGCTACGGAACGAGCCATATTCCGAATGCGGGCTAAATATCCTGCACGTTCTGTTACAGAGACAGCGCCGCGAGCATCTAATAAATTGAATGTATGGCTACATTTTAAAATATAATCATAGGCTGGATGAACTAAGCTTTCTTCAATACAGCGTTTAGCTTCTTTTTCAAATTTGTCAAAGTTTTCTAAAAGCATTTCTTGATTACTAATTTCAAAGGAATATTTTGAATGTTCATATTCAGGTTGCACAAAAATTTCACCATATTTAACGCCTTGTGTCCATTCTAAATCATAGACACTTTCGACTTCTTGGATATATGATGCTAAGCGTTCTAACCCGTAAGTAATTTCAGAAGTGACAGGATGACATTGTAAGCCGCCAACTTGTTGGAAATACGTAAATTGGGTAATTTCCATGCCATCTAACCAAACTTCCCAACCTAAACCAGCACAGCCCATTGAAGGATTTTCCCAGTTATCTTCTACAAAACGAATGTCATGTTCTAATGGATCAATTCCTAATAATTTCAAACTTTCTAGATAAAGTTCTTGGATATTTTCAGGAGAAGGCTTCATTACAACTTGGAATTGATGATGTTGGTATAGACGGTTCGGATTTTCGCCATAGCGTCCATCAGCTGGACGACGAGAAGGTTCTACGTAGGCAGCATTCCATGGTTCAGGTCCAATGGCACGTAAAAACGTGTAAGGACTCATGGTGCCGGCTCCCTTTTCTGTATCATAGGCTTGCATTAACATACAGCCATTAGATGACCAAAATTTTTGCAAGGTTAAAATCATTTCTTGTACGGTTAACTTGTTTTTCATTGTTTTCCTCCTTGGAATATTTTTTATAGACATAGGGATTGGCTTTGCTTCGGGAATGTAAATTTAAAAAGGGCTACAGAGAAACAATTTTGTAGAATGGGATAATTTTTATGCTGTTCATCATCTACTCTGTCGCCTTTGCGCCAATTGAGCTTTTTTGAATAAACGTTACTATTTTTTCTTTTGGTGTTAACTGTTTGCTTTTTTTATTCGGTTACAACGTTCCCTTTGGTCACCTTGTGCTGTTCCACATCTGCTCTGACACTTTGTGTCAGTCGCAGTGAGGAACATGCAAAAAGTCCCCATGCCTATTAATAGACATAGGGACGAATAATTATCGCGGTTCCACCCTACTTCCGATGTGTTCATCGGCAGCTTCGTTTGTCGTACTCCAAAGTGCCTTTCAAAAGTTCCGTGTTTCTGGCTCCCACTCTCCCAGATTCGCTTAACAGAGGGTTCTTTTTACTTCTCTTTTTCTTCGTACGTATTTAACTTCTCTATCATAATACGGTGTCTGAGGGAAGTTGTCAAATTTTTTTTAGAAAAACGTCTGCTTGTTTATGTTTCTTTTTCTTCCTTCTTTCGTGGCGGAATTTTTAACGTATTTTCCCACGTTTTCATTTGATCAATAAATTTTTTACTTTTTAAGTGCAAACCAACATATTCATCGTATAACATATCAATCGTTTCTCGAATACTCTTCTTAGTTTCTTCTTTTACTTGAATGTTTTGGACTTTTTCATAGGAGACTTGCGAAAATAAGCGAATAAAATGAATTGCTCTAGGATCTGCATGGTAGCGCTGTTCATCTAAATGCCAATGTTTTTCACAAAGCACACCGCTATACTTTGAAGAGTAATCAAATTTCCCTTGTGTTTCGCCACAAGCCACACAATGATGCCATTCTGGTCGTACACCAAACCGTTCTAACAATTGAATTTCAAAAATATTTGTAATGATTTCCGGATCTTTTTGCTCATTTAAAGCGGATAATGCCATGTGGGTAAATTGAAATAAGTTCGGATCATAGTGCTGATCTTCAATTGCTGCATCGACTAAGTTTAAAATATATGTTCCATATGCGTTAATAAATATGTCTTGTTGAATGTTTCGAAAAGGTTGAACTTCTTTGCTGCTATTGAGAAAAGATAAGCCTTCTTCTCTAAAATTTCCGATGTAGACGGCTTCTGTAAATGGCAGAATCGCTGGCAAAAGAGGATTATTTTTTCGATGCGCGCCTTTCACAAAAAACATCAATTTCCCATAGGATTCTGTAAAAATTTTGACGAGTTTATCCTTCTCTTTAAAATCCTTCGTAAATAAAATAATGCCTTTGGTCTCCCCTAATGCCATTCAATTCACTTCCATTTCTTATGTAAATTAGTTTAGTGTTTGGAAAGTTCGTTTATACACTCGCTTCCCAAACACTACTTTCTTAATATTCTTCTTTGCGATAACCAAAATCTTGTAAATAGATTTTTTTGTCACGCCAGTCTTTTTGGACTTTTACCCAAAGCTCCAAATACACTTTGTCATCTAATAAATATTCAATATCTTGACGCGCCTTGGTACCAATTTGTTTCAGCATTTTTCCACCTTTGCCAATAATGATACCTTTTTGACTGTCCCGTTCCACAATAATGGTTGCTTGGACATGGACTTTATCGTTTTCATCCCGTTTCATTGAGTCCACAACGACAGCGACAGAATGAGGAATCTCATCTCTTGTTAAAAGTAACACTTTTTCACGAATTAATTCGGAAACAATAAAATATTCCGGATGATCCGTAATTTGGTCATCAGGGAAATATTGTGGTCCTTCTGGCATTTGCTCAACGAGAACATCCATCAAATGCTCAAAATTATTTCCTTCAGTGGCAGAAATGGGAATAATTTCTTTAAAGTCCATTTGTTTCGAATAGTCTTCAATAATACTCAATAAATCATCTGGATGGACTTTGTCAATTTTATTAATAATCAAGTAGACTGGACTATTATTATTTTTCAATCGTTCAATAATAAAGTCGTCACCTTTCCCGCGTTTTTGATCAGCACTTACCATAAATAAAGTAGCATCTACTTCACGCATCGCATTGTAGGCACTTTCCACCATGAAATCGCCTAAGCGGTGTTTAGGTTTATGAATCCCTGGAGTATCGATAAAAACAATTTGTGCTTCAGGAATTGTATAAATTCCTTGAATCTTATTACGAGTTGTTTGTGCTTTGTCACTCATAATTGCAATTTTTTGGCCGACAATTCGATTTAACAATGTTGATTTCCCAACATTTGGTCTGCCGACAATGGCTACAAAACCAGATTTATGTTCAGTTGTCATTGTATTTCTCCTCTTATTTCCACATTTGAATGATTTGTAAAATTTTTGGTACAAATAGAATTATTCCTACTAGCACTGCGAAACCGGCTGTTAATAAAACAGCTCCTGCGGCCATGTCTTTAACCTTTTTTCCGATTGGATGAAAGTGAAAATCCGTAAACATATCTACGACATTTTCAAAAATTGTGTTGATAATTTCTGCCAACCAGACAAGAAAAACGGCCAATAACAACCACAGCCATTCAGCAAGTGTTAAGGAAAACAAGAAACCAAACACAATGGCCGTGACGCCAAACGCCACATGTTTGCGCATATTACGTTCTTCTCGAAAAACTGTTTTGATTCCTTGCCAGGCAAATTCTAATGAATTAATAAAATGTTTATTTTTTCCTGTTTGCTCATCTTTTAAGGCCATACGCATCTAAAATCTCTTTCTGTAAGCCAAACATTTCTTTTTCATCTTCAGGTTCCATATGATCGTACCCATTCAAATGTAAAAAACCATGTACTGCCAAAAAGCCCATTTCTCGCTCCAATGTGTGCCCATATTCAACTGCTTGTTCTGCTGCTCGCTCTGTTGAAATAATTAAATCACCTAGATTCCGTGGTAGCTCTGCCAACTCTTCATCATCAAAAATAATTGGCAATTCGTCTTCCCCTTCATCCTCTAAAGCAAAACTGATGACATCTGTAGGCATATCTTTGCCCCGATAGTCACGATTAATCACTTGGATACCTGCGTTATCTGTAAAAGTCACCGACATCTCCGTATCTTCGGCAATTTCTAGAAAACCCGCTGCAAATTGCAGCAAGTTTTCGATTTCTTTGATTTCTTCTGTTGGTACTTTCTCGGTTTCATCAATGAAAGTAATATCCATTAGTCATCTCTCTTTTCTTGTTCATCTTTCATTTCTTCTGCTTCAGCTTTCATTTTTGGATACTTAATCCGTGAATGGAAGGTACTGCATAATCCATTAATTAATGATTTTTCAATGATGCGAATCTCTTTCATCGTTAACCCACATTCATCTAATTGGCCATCTGAAATTCTGTCTTGAATCACATTATGCACAAAGGCTTGAATTTTTTCGTTGGTGGGATGATCCATCGCCCGCACAGCAGCCTCACAAGTATCAGCAATACTCACAATCCCTGCTTCTCGTGTTTGTGGACGTGGTCCAGGATAACGGAAGTCGGATTCTTTAATTTCAGGATTGCGTTCTTTTGCTTTCACATAGAAAAATTTCATCAATGTTGTGCCATGATGTTGACGACAAATGTCAATCACCATTTGCGGCATATTGTACTCTTCTAAAATTTTGGCGCCATCAATTACGTGGCCAAAAATAATTTGTTTACTATCTTCTGGTAATAAAAAGTTATGTGGATTTTCTGCACCAGCAGGTAAGTTTTCCACAAAGAAATTGGCGTGTTTAATTTTACCAATGTCATGGTAATAACAAGCAACTCGTGTTAATAGCGACCGCCCGCCAATCTCAGCAACAGCGTTAGCGCTCAAACTAGCCACCATCATGCTATGATGATAGGTACCTGGCGCTTCTTCTAACAGTTGTTTTAACAACGGATGGTTCGGATTACTTAATTCATTCAAGACAATCATACTATCATCGGTCACTAATAATTCGATATACGGATGCAAGCCCATTGTTGCTAAAAATGAAAGTACCGTTCCTGCACTTGCACAAATTAAAGCTGTCCACGTTTTGCCATCTGTTAAACTCATTCCTTGATAAATCATTAAGACAACCGCCATGAAAACAGGAAAGACCACTACCCACATTAAAGCTGGGAAAACTTGCTCACTCATCCGTTTCCGTTTAACAACTGTTGCTAGAAATCCTGAGAATAAGTACATAATCAGAATAACCGTCAACGAGTTTGTGCCAATAGAATTATAAAAGATAAATAACGCAAAAACGACTTGGAAAATGGCAGCGATTATCCCTGAACGACGATTTACAAAATGATTTAGAATCAGCGGCGCAAAGGCTGCCGGATAGAACAAGGGAATATACATCAACTGCTCTGTTTGGAAAATCTGGAAGAATTTCATTAAAATAACACTGATTAGCATAGCACCCGTGTAAAAGATAATAAACGAGCGTTGTCGCGAAGGCTCAGTCACTTGTTTTGTAAAGAAAATTAACACTTCAACTTGAAGTAAAATAGCTAATGCTAATGCCACCATCGGAAAAATAGAGGTATTTTGACTAGTCATTCCTAGTAACTCAAGTTTTTCGACCGCTTTTGCATCAATTTGAGTACCTTCACGAACAATAATTTCGCCTTGATAAATCATTGCGGGTTGAACAGCATTCATCGCTTTTTGGCGTAGCTCTTCTGTTCGTTTTTCATTGGCAATATCGTTTACCACAATCCCTTGGTTAACAATGTAACGAATGACTTGTTGCATTGTACTCGTAATATCTAAGTATTGAATTTTACCGTTAGCTTCTTGGCGAATTTTATCCAAATCAGATTCTCGAACGTGATTTTGCATTGCGTCGTCCACCAACATCAAACTTTCTGAACGAACCTTATCTAATTGCTCAGAGGTTAATGTAAAGATTGTTTGATAAAAAACATTAGGAAAACTTTGATAAAACGTAACTTCATCTTGCGGTAAAGATTCAAACAATGATTTTAAGCTAGCTACTCGTTCTTCCACGGTCGGCGCAGGAATCGTTTCTTCCTTTTTGGCCTTCGCTTGCTTGTTGCTGTACTCTTTGTCTACTTTTTCATTCGCAGAATCAATCAATTTAAATAATTTATCAATACGATTATGTTGGACAGATGCCGTATCTTCTTGATAAATATATTCGGGTGTGACAGCTTCTGCTGCCAATTTTTTTCTTTGTTCTGTTTCGTAGGTATTCTCGATATTTTTATTTGCACGAATGGTTTTCTCGGCCAGTTGACCTTCTTTAATTTCTACTCTTTTCTGATGGACACTGCCAAACATAATCATAAATAAAAGAAGAGAAAAAACGGCTAATAAAATAGGTAAATAGGCTTTACCTAAACGATCCCCTAACTTTGTAAGTACTTTTTTCAAAAGGTACTTTCACTCCTTCCCTAACTGCTTAGGAATGCTTTTGTTGTTCTTTTTCATAGGCTTGAATAATTTGTGCTACAACCGGATGACGCACAACGTCACTGGCTTCAAAATTTACAAAGGCAATTTTTTCAATGTCTTTTAACGTACGCTCGGCGTTAACTAAACCACTTGTTACACCACGTGGCAAGTCAATCTGACTAGTATCTCCATTAACAATCATTTTTGAACTAAACCCTAAACGAGTTAAAAACATTTTCATTTGGGCAACCGTGGTATTTTGTGCTTCATCTAGAATGACAAAAGCATCATCCAATGTACGACCACGCATATAAGCAAGCGGGGCAATTTCAATAACGCCGCGTTCCATTAAACGATTTGTATGATCCATACCAAAAATTTGATACAAGGCATCGTAAACTGGACGTAAATAAGGATCGACTTTTTCTTTTAAGTCACCTGGTAAAAAGCCCAAGCTTTCGCCAGCTTCCACCGCTGGACGAGTTAAAATAATTTTTTGTACTTCGCCTTTTTTTAAAGCTGCTACTGCCATCACCACGGCTAAAAAGGTTTTTCCTGTCCCCGCAGGTCCCACCCCGAAAATGACGTCATGAGTTTTAACTGCATCGATATATTTTTTTTGACCAACATTCTTAATTCGGATGGCCCGACCATGATGGTCCTTCATAATTTCTTCTTCATACATGGCAATAAACGCCTCTAAATTTCCAGCTTTGGCCATTTTTAAAGCAGAAACGACATCTGGCGTATGCACTTTGATGCCTCGTTGAATTAATGTTTGTAGCGCTCTTAACACGGAAGCGACTAACTCTACCTCTGATGATTCGCCAATTAACTGAATAACTTCGCCACGACTATTAATCGTTACGTGGGTATTCTCTTCTAAAAATTTGATATGTTTATCATGTGTTCCTAAAAGCATGTGTGCATCATCAGAATCAGTAAGTATTAATTCCAAAGATTTTGACTGATTATCTGTCAAAAAACGTCCATCTCCTTTATTATATAGTCCTTTACAATGATACCACATTCTTATCTGTTTAAAAAGAAGTCGTACCTGATTTGACTTTGAAAGTCAAAAAAGAGAAAACCGTAAAAAGCTACCGGTTTTCTCTTTGCATAAAAAAACTAGGACAGTATCCTGTCCTAGTTTCGATAACGCTCTTAGTTTTCTTGTAATAATTCTTTCACAATTGCGTTAACTTGGTTGCCATCGGCTTTGCCTTTGACTTTCGGCATCATAGCGCCCATCACTTTACCAAAATCTTTTGGTGAAGTGGCGCCAGTTTGCGTCATTACCTCTTGAACTAGTTGACGAATTTCTTCCTCCGTTAGTTGTTGAGGCATATATTTTTCAACAATTGCTATTTCAACTTTTACTTTTTCAACAAGATCGTCGCGTCCCGCCTTTTCAAACTCTGATAAAGAATCTTTTCTCTGTTTCATCTCACGAGACAATACAGTGAGTTCTTCTTCTCCGTTCAATTCACGGCCCGCTTTAATCTGATCATTTTGAATGGCAGTCTTTAACATACGAAGTACGGCTAAAGTTTCTTTGTCTTTAGCTTTCATCGCTGTTTTAATGTCGTCATTCAATGTGGTTAGCAATGACATACCACCAACTCCAATTCATTCAAAACTAGAATTTTTTACGTTTTCTAGCTGCTTCAGATTTTTTCTTACGCTTTACACTTGGTTTTTCGTAGAATTCACGTTTACGTGATTCTTGTAAAGTACCCGCTTTTGAAACGGAACGTTTGAAGCGACGAAGAGCATCATCAAGAGATTCGTTTTTACGAACGACTGTTTTTGACATGTTATTCCCTCCCTCCGAGCTTAAAAAGTAACCGTTTTTCTTATTTGTGGGAAAAACCCACAAATTAAAATACTGTCCTTGTTATATTATAGCTAAAGCATAAATAACCGTCAACCACTCTACTGATAAAATACGAAATTTTTGTTTGATTTTTCGTCTTATTCGCTATTTTTCGCAACAATCGGCACAACGACCAAGTATTTCAAAGCGATGTCCTTCAATTGAACAACCTTTTAACTGTTCTTCAAAAAAATTCATCGGACACATGTGAATTTCTTCCGTTTTGCCACAAACCGTACAAATAAAGTGATGATGATGTTCCACCTCTTGGCAACAACGGAAGCGAAACTTTTGCTCGCCATTTAATTCTGTTTTTTCCAGCAATTCTAAGCGCTCAAAGTCATGCAAGTTACGATAAACCGTATCATAACTGACTCCTTTAAAGGTTTCATTCATAAATTCATACACTTCACGTGCAGAAACATACCGATTTCGCTTAATCAAATAGCTCATCAGTAATTCTCGTTTTTTAGTATATTTTAATCCACTGGCTTTCATGGTTTCTAAGGCTTGTTCAATATTGGTTTTTACTGGTGCCATCGCCATTTCCTCCCTCACTAACCTAAATCAGAATCATTACGAAATAGATTCTGGACTTATGGTATAATAAAATTATTAAAAATGCAAGAAAGGACTTACCCTCTATGACTATTTCTGAAGAAAAAAAATGTGTGACGATTTTTGTCATCTCAGATTCTGCTGGCGAGACCGCTTCAAAATTGGCGGCTGCTTCAATGGCCCAGTACCCCACTGTTGATTTTACTTTGATTAGACGAACATTCGTTAAAGACGAAGATAAACTGGTGCAAGCGTTAGAAGATGCCAAAAAAGCAGAGGCCATGGTACTGCATACTATCATTAATGATCATCTCGTGGCGATTGCTAATCAATTTTTCAATGAGCATCAATTGTTCCATTTTGACATTTTGACACCACCAGTTGCGGAAATCGAACGATTAACAGGTGTCGCGCCCATGCGGGAACCAGGTGCCTTACATCATCTGAATGAAAATTATTTTAAACGAATTGAAGCAATGGAATTTGCTGTCAAATATGACGATGGCAAGGACCCACGAGGCTTTTTAGAAGCGGATGTGTTACTTCTTGGCGTTTCCCGAACTTCTAAAACACCGCTAAGTCTCTTTTTAGCCAACAAGAACTTAAAAGTTGCTAATTTGCCACTAATTCCTGAAGCACATTTACCGAAACAATTATTCGAAATGGACCCTAAAAAAATTGTTGGCTTAACCAATGATCCCAATGTTTTAAACGGGATTCGTAAAGAACGAATGCGCGCATATGGATTACCTGAAAATACTTCTTATTCAGATATTGAAAAAATTCGGCGAGAACTGGCTTTTGCTAATGATCTTTATCAAAAATTAGGTTGTATCGTTATTGATGTCGCTTCTCTTTCAATTGAAGAAACTGCCTCAATGATTCTTAATGCTTTGAACTTAGAAGATCATAGCTATTATTCCACAGAAACAGCCGAGGATTAAAAAAAAACGAGAAAAAATCACTAGTGATTTTTTCTCGTTTTTTTAAAAGACTTGAACGCCTTCTTGATCAATATTGAAAATTTGGATGCTCGCTTTGGTAGACAATTTTTCCAAACTTTGAACAATTTCGTTGGTTCGTTCTTCTGGCGACAAGATTAGCACAGTTGGACCAGCACCGCTTAAGAAAGAGCCATAAGCACCTCTTTGCTGAGTTAAACGACGAATTTCTTTTAAGTGAGGAACCAATGAACGACGATACATTTCGTGCCATTTATCTTGTTCCATCATTTTGCCTGCTAAAGGTAAATCCCCGTTTAAAATTGCGGCAATCATAACATTGGCAATTGAGCTGGCCGCAACTGCTTCTTTATAAGCCAATTTTTCGGGCAAAACAGCGCGACTTTTTTCGGTAAATAACGGTTCCTCTGGAATAAATGCAATGACATCACACATTGGAAAGTGATGTTTGACATGGTAGACTTGGTTTTCTACATGGCTAGCCACCACGAAATCTCCTAAAATAGCAGGGGCAACATTATCCGGATGTCCTTCCATCTCTGTGGCCAAACGAACTTTTTCTTTAGGGGACAAATTTAAATGTGCTAGTCGGTTAGCTAATTCAATGCCTGCTACAATCACACTTGAGCTACTTCCTAGTCCTCTTGCAAGGGGAATGTCAGAAACCATCCGAATAACTTTTGGTGTTAATTCTGGTGCAATTTTCAATGCCGTTTGAATTAATAAATTCTCTTCATTAGTAGGAATCTCTTCTCCCAAAGTATGTTGAATTTCCCAAAATTCACTTTCACCTAAAACGTTGATTGTTAAATAAGCGGATAATGCAATGCCACATGAATCAAAGCCAGGTCCTAAGTTGGCACTAGTGGCAGGTACTCTTATTTTCATAGTGTTGCGACTCCTTTTCGTAAGTGCAGACGCATTTCTTCCACGTCACTCATTTTTGAAATAGCTACTTCTGTCTCCATTGCTGTATCAGGATCTTTCAATCCGTTACCAGTAAAGACTGCCACGACGGTTTCACCTGCTTTGATTTTACCGCTTTTAACATGTTGAATAACTCCAGCTAATGAGGCAGCCGAACCAGGTTCAATGAAAACCCCATCTTGAGCAGCAATTTTTCGGTAAGCCGTTAAAATTTCTTGATCTGTCACGGCATCAATGAAACCACCCGATTCATCCCGTGCCTGTTCTGCTAGTTCCCAACTAGCAGGATTTCCAATCCGGATCGCTGTTGCCACGGTTTCAGGTTGCTCAATCACTTGGCCTTTCACGATTGCTGCGGCACCTTCTGCTTCAAAACCATGCATTCTTGGTAAAGTTGTTCCTTGTTTTTCATGCCATTCTTTAAAACCTTTCCAGTAAGCGGAAATATTGCCGGCATTTCCAACTGGAATCGCTAAGACATCGGGCGCTTGACCTAATTGTTCACAAACTTCAAAAGCTGCTGTCTTTTGCCCTTCTAAGCGATAAGGATTCACTGAATTAACTAGCGCAACTGCCTCAGTTTTCGCAATCTCTCGCACCGCTTTTAATGCTTCATCAAAGTTACCTGGAATCGAAATAATGTCCGCCCCATACATAATAGCTTGCGCCAATTTTCCCAGTGCGATTTTTCCTTCTGGAATCACTACATACGCTTTAATGCCTGCTCTTGTGGCATACGCAGCAGCTGCGGCACTAGTATTTCCTGTAGAAGCACAAACAATCGCTTTGGCACCTTCTTCTACCGCTTTTGCTACAGCCATCACCATCCCGCGATCTTTGAATGAGCCAGTGGGATTTAAGCCCTCGTATTTTCCATATAATTGAATACCTAATTCTTTGGATAAATTAGGTAAAGGAATCAGTGGCGTATTTCCTTCGGCTAAAGAAATCATTGGTGTTTTTTCTGTTACGGGCAAATACGCTTGATACTGTTTTAACAAACCTTCATACATGTTTACTCATCTCCTATAACCTTCATTACATTCAATAACTGAAAGGCTTCCGTATTTTGAATAGCTGTCACAACTTGTTGCATTTGTGCTTTTGATATCTGGTGTGTAATGGCAACAATTCTTGCTCGCTGTCCATCTGATTTCTGTTGAACTAATTGATCAAAGCTGACTTCTGCTTTAGTCATTAATTGCGTCAACTGCAAAAATTGTCCTGGTGTATCTGGAACATCTAAAGAAAAATAGTACTGCCCAAATACATTTTCGGAACGCGTCAATTGGGTTTTATGTTGATACGAATTGAACATATGGCCAGTCGTTGCCAAGCGAATGTTTTTAGCAATCGTAATTAAATCACTGACCACACTGGTTGCTGTCGGTTTAGCGCCAGCTCCTGGACCGTAATACATTGATTCGCCCACACCTGCACTTTTAATAAATACTGCATTGTACTCATTCCGAACAGATGCAATAGGATGCTTTTGATTGACTAGCATAGGCGCCACTTCTACCGAGATGCTATTCTCATTTTGTTCAGCAGAGCCAATCAATTTGATTTCATACCCCAGTTGTTTAGCCATGGCGACATCATCTAAAGACAATCCGCGAATTCCACGAATATCAACTTGTGGTAATGAAACATTCATCCCAAAAGCAAATTGACTTAAAATAACCATTTTATAGGCTGCGTCAATTCCATCGACATCATTTGTCGGATCCGCTTCAGCAAATCCCAACGCTTGCGCTTCTGCTAAAGCTTCTTCATAACTTTTATCAGCAGAAACCATTTGCGTAAGCATATAATTCGTCGTACCATTCACAATCCCTAAAACTTGTTGAATATTGTCTGCCGCTAAGCTATTAGCAATTGTTCTTAAAATAGGAATCCCGCCAGCAACACTTGCTTCATAATATAAATCACAATGATGTTTTTGGGCTAACGCTACTAATTCACTCCCATGTTGCGCCAGTAAATCTTTATTGGCAGTCACAATATGTTTGCCCTTTTCTAAAGCTTTCATGATATACGTTTTGGCTGGTTCAATGGTTCCCATTAATTCCACAACGATTTGAATCTCTTTATCTTCTAAAATATCATCAATTGAAGTTGTTAAAGACAGACCGTATTCTTCCGCTTGCGCTTGTTTCGTTTCAAGATTTCGAACAAATGCTTTTTCAATGACTACATTCATTCCTGTCACTTGTGAAATTTTCTCTTGATGTTCTTTCAAGAGAGTTAAAACGCCAGTGCCTACAGTCCCTAATCCTAGTAACCCGATCTTTAAGGTATCCTTCATTTTTACCTCCATCAACAGCGCTATTCTAGTTACGCTATTTTTTCCTACTTTTTATCGATGTTCAATATGCTCAAAGGTCTGATTTAAAATATCTATTACATGATGATCATCCAATGTATAAAAAATCGTTTTTCCTTCGCGACGTGCCTTGACAACCCGGCTATCTCTTAATAATTTTAGTTGATGAGAAACGGCGGACTGTTCCATTCCCAATTGTTCACTAATCGCCGTTACGTTATGCTCGCCTTCTTTTAAAAGTAGCAAAATTCTTAAACGTGTTGGATCACTTAATACTTTATATAATTGACTTACTTGTTTGATTTCTTCCATTTGTTTCATTATAGTCGCCTCACTTTGCACTCATTATAACACAGAGTTTTTTAAAATAAGAACTGCGATTGTTCTTTCCTACGAAAAATATGGCACAAAGAAAGTTGGAAAAATGACAAACTTGTCGATTTTCCAACTTTCTTCATCTATTCGTGGTTGGCTTGCTGAACTGCATCCATCACGGCATAACGGAAGCCATTTTTTTCTAAAGCTACGACACCGCGAATCGTACTTCCTCCTGGAGAAGTCACTTCATCTTTCAATGCTCCTGGGTGTTTTTTCGTGTCTAAGGCTAAGGTCGCCGTTCCTTTTATCATTTGGGCGACAATTTCATAAGATAAGTCTCTTGGTAACCCTTCTAAGACTGCTGCATCTCCCAATGCTTCCATAAAGATATCAACAAAAGCTGGACTGCAACCAGCCACAGTACCAAAAGTTTCCAGTTGTGCTTCACGAATTTCTTTGACTAACCCTAAAGTAGCAAGGAGTTCCATTACCAGGTCCTTCGTTTGGCCTTCAATTGTTGGTGCCAAGGCTACGCCAATCACGCCCTGATTCACGCTAACTGGTGTATTAGGAATGGCATGAACAACTTTGGCTTCTTTATTGTCAAGAGCCATTTGTGCTTCTTGTATGGTATGACCTGTTGCAACAGAAATCAATAGACTTTCGTTGGAAAAATGAGGAGCTAATTCCTGAAGGACAGGTAACACGACCTTTGCTCCTGTCGCAATAAAAATAACTTTACACTCTTGAAAAAGCGCATAATCTGTGACAAGTTGAAAGCCCCACTCTTTTTGAAGTGCTTCTGCTGTTCCACTTGAGCCGCCTTTCACATATAAATGTTCCTTCTTGACTGCCTCAGCTTTCAGTAACCCTTTAATCATGGCACCGCCCATACTGCCAGCACCGATAAAGCCAATTTTCATAGCATTCCCTCCTTAGTTAAATAAAG
>SKEM01000092.1_pt1 | contig 71057 bp, 73 predicted proteins | sample 4826731 | NCBI WGS metagenome assembly SKEM01 (sample SAMN11008809, study PRJNA524170) | human gut metagenome | biome: Human fecal sample; material: Feces; isolation source: fecal sample from pouch patient p37 | host: Homo sapiens | place: Israel: Tel-Aviv | collected 2015-07-27 | reverse complement strand
AACAATCTTGGCACGATCAGTTTTAAAGCCTTGTCTGGGAGCTTTCTTTGATTTAAAACTAGGTATTCCCCAATCAGGTTGAGCCTTATCAAAGAAGTTCTTCCAAGCATTAGCTAAGTCTTTAATCGCTAATTGTAAACATCTGGCAGACAAATTATATTGCCAGTCAGCTTTATTTGCGACTAGTTCATCGCGGACTCTGCGTTCGTTAGGACTGGGATTATCTTTTTTGTTTAGTGTATGAGCTTCATACATTAATTTCCAAGTTTCTAAGCCTTTATTCCAGCAGTATCGCCGATAGTCACATAAAGCATCAAGCTGCTTTTGCATGGTCTTATTAACTTTTAGCTTTACTACTTGTGTTTTAATCATTGCTTCACCTCCCAGAATGCAAACATAAGTTTATCTAAGAAGACAAAGCAAAACAAGTAAATATTAAATCAAAGCTTATTTTCCATGTTTAACTTTCTAAACAAGCTTAATCTTTTGTTTTCATCTATAAATTTCTACATATTTCTATATTTTTATTAACTGTTAACCAGCTCCATAATAAAAGTATTATAACTTATTAGCTATAATACTATTTTACCTGATAGCTAATCGTTATTAAAATTAAATAGAAAGCCCTTCCAGTAAAGATGAGAAAGGAAGAATAGAAAATGAAACCTGGCAAATATTCTGTAAAAGCGCAAGGACATGGTTCCAGCTATATGCCGATGGAGGTCACTCTATCAAAAGATAAAATTGAAGATATTAATGTTGATGCAAGTGGTGAAACACGTGGTGTTGCAGATGAAGTATTTAATCGTTTACCTAAATTAATAGTTGATAATCAGACCTTAAATGTTGATGCTGTCAGTGGTGCGACAATTTCTAGTCATGGTGTTATTGATGGCGTAGCTCAAGCTATTAATGAGGCTGGTGGGAACTCTGAAGAATGGAAAAGGCGGCCTAAACCTCGTAAAAGTACTGCTAAAAAAGACAAAAAATATGATACTGATGTAGTAGTCATTGGTGCTGGTGGCGCAGGATTGGCCGCTGCAGCTCGTAGTATTCAATTAGGACATAAGGTAGTTATACTTGAAAAATTCCCTCAAATGGGTGGTAATACTAGCCGTGCTGGTGGTCCTATGAATGCCGCAGAACCAGAATGGCAAAAAAAGTTTAAAGCTTTAGCAGGAGAAAAGGAAGATATTGAAAATTTAGCTTCTACACCAGTTGAAAATATAGATCCAGAATATCGTGAAGATTTTCAAGAATTACAAAAGCAAATTAAAGAATACGTTGAGTCGGGGGCTGATTACTTATTTGATTCCAAATTGCTTCACGAAATTCAAACTTATGTTGGTGGTAAGAGAACAGATTTGAATGGTAATGAAATTCATGGTAGTTATCCCTTAGTTAAAGAATTAGTGGATAATGCACTTGATTCAGTTAAATGGCTTAAAGACTTAGGGGTAAAATTTGATGATAGTCAAGTAACTATGCCTGTTGGAGCACTTTGGCGTAGGGGACATAAGCCTGTTGAACCTATGGGATATACCTATATTCATGTTTTGGGCGATTGGATTAATGCGCATGGTGCGACAATTTTAACTGAGACACGCGCAAAGCATTTGTTAATGAAAGATAACAAGGTTGTCGGTATTGAAGCAGAAAAAAATGACGGTTCTAAAGTAATAGTGCATGCTAAAGCGGTAGTATTGGCTTCAGGCGGATTTGGAGCTAATATGAAAATGGTGCAAAAATACAATGCATATTGGAAGCATATTGACGACGATATGCCGACAACTAATTCACCAGCGATTACAGGTGATGGAATTGGTTTAGGTGAAGAAGCTAACGCTGATCTAATTGGAATGGGATTTATTCAGTTGATGCCAGTGTCTGATCCAAAGACTGGCGAATTATTTACTGGATTACAGACCCCGCCAGAAAACTATATTATGGTTAATAAAGATGGAAAACGTTTTGTAAATGAGTTTGCAGAGCGTGATACTTTAGCTAAAGCTGCTATTGCCAACGGTGGATTGTTTTATTTGATTGCTGACGACAAAATAAAGGCAACGGCATATAATACCACCCAAGAGTCAATTGATGCTCAGGTGAAGGCAGGAACGCTGTATAGAGCAAATACATTAGCCGAGTTAGCTAAACAAATTGGCATGAAGCCAGAATTGCTGGAAGAAACGATTAGAAAATACAATTCTTATGTAGATAAAGGTAAAGATCTAGAATTCGGTAAAAGTGCGTTTAATCTTAAGTGTGAAGTAGCACCATTCTATGCTACTCCACGTAAACCAGCTATCCACCATACAATGGGTGGACTAAAGATTGATACTAAGGCACATGTAATCGATAAAGACGATAAAGTTATTAAGGGACTTTATGCTGCAGGTGAAGTAGCGGGCGGTATCCATGCTGGTAATCGTCTAGGTGGTAATTCATTAGCTGATATCTTTACTTTTGGTAGAGTTGCCGCAAATACTATATCTGAAGAAGTTGAATAAAATAAAATCTATTAAATTTAAAACGGGTTTTGATAGTACGAGCTTAGGATTATAAACTAGATAAATTGTACGTGTATTTTTAGAAAATTTAGTTTTTGAAGCCAAAAGGGATCCTTTTTGGTAGTTACAGTAGTGTCTTCAGTATATAAGGAAAGAAAGTTAAGTCATTTTTATATTTATCGACACTCTCGCAAATACCGATATCATAATTACCATTGTATACTTCAAGACAAATATAATCTGAAATATTTGGATGATAGATATAATGAATCGATTTTGAATTTTGTTTATCAAATAAGGAAAGAACCTGTGGTAAAAAGTATTTGTTGCAGTAGGAATACAACCTATTTCTATGGTATTATTTTCACCTCTTTTAGCTTTTTTAATATCACGTTTAGTTTTTTCAAAGACTGAAATTACAGATTCAGATGTTTCAAGAAAAATTTGACTATATTTTGTTAATTCTATTCGTCCATTTTTTTGTTAAATTAAGTTACAGTCTAGTTCTTTTTCTAATGATTTGATGGAATTCGATAGGCTAGGCTGTGAGATGTTAAGGTGTTTAGCTGCCTCGGAAAATTGATGTTGCTTGGCTAATTCATTAAAATAGTAAAATTGATTTAAATTCATTTTTTACACCCCAGAACGATAAGAAACATATTCAACTATTATTATATTATTTGTCATTGGTGTAAACAATGGAATGACTTTGGATGAAAGCAAAAACGTAGACATATGAATGTCTACGTTTTTTAGGGATTCATTTTTGATCAAAATTAAAAAAATATTTTTAGTTGTATACACCAACTTGATTAGCATTAACTAAGACTTTTTCTCCATGAGGAGATGTATTAGTTAAGTCAAAGCTTACATCTTTTCCGGCTCTTATACCGTGGTGTTCACCGTTAACCCAATGAGCATTGTTGGTTACGTCATAAACGATACCATTAACTGCAATATAAGCAGGTTGGCCGTTTTTACCATCATAATTTGACAGAGTTTCTTTTGTAAATTGTTTCATAATGAAGAAGTTCCTTTCTATATAAAATTGTCTTAACTTAATAGTAACATGTTGTCACTTAAGAAGATATGATTTGAGCTTCTCTTATGTTTTTCTTACGAAAGATGACCTCGCCAACCTGCAATATCCCAATCTAGGAAGTCATAATTTAGTTTTTTACCATAAACTTTTTCATAAGCAGCAACTTTTTGAGCATAATCTTGTTCCATCATCTTATGTGCGTTTTCATTAGCGCTAAGTGATACATCGGGAAAAATTGGTGGCAGGACATGTACTATATATTTAGTTTCATAGAAGTTAGGATCCTTTTTTTCGATTTTAGGTAGATCCCGTATTTCGACAAAAACAGAAATGATCGGTACATTTTGTTTAGCGGCAAAGTAATAGGCACCACGTTGCAGTTTACGTGGTTTACGATAGTTCCACCACATTTCTTGTTCTGGATAAATCAGAACCCAGTTGTTTTTAGCTAATGCATTACTTAAGTGTTTAGGAAAAATATTAGCTATGTAGCTGGGACTTTGGACTAAAGGAATTGTTCCAACATAATTCATCAAATAACGGAAAAATCCAGGTAATTTTAAATTGGTATCTTCAATTACGATTGAAAGTTGATGATGCATTTTGTCAGCTAATAATTTAATTGGCAAGGAATCAATTTGATTAAAATGATTTGAAGTTATAATTGCCCCGCCAATAGGTAAATTACTTAAATTTTCTAGTCCTTTAAATTCGGTTGAACCAGCTAAAGTTTTAGCAAGAGTATCAAAAATTACGTGGCCAACACGATTATTTAATTTGCTAGAAAAAGTTTTACGATTTTCCCAATATTCATCGACCAGTTTTAGTCTTTCGTCAAGGGATAATTGTGGATCACCGATTTCAACTTTTGCCGTGAAGTCTCGGTCATTAGCGGCTTCTTTGATATTCTTAATTACTTCTTCGCGATTATCTCCAAAGATCATAATTTTACTGCCTCACGTTCTTTAACTCGGGCCCAATTGTTAGGGTCTTGTTCTGTTTTATCTTCTTTTAAAAGCATATGGTCAAGCTTTTGGCGATCAGCTTCGCGCTCTTGATCAGTATAATTATCAAGTTCAGCTTTTAATTCATCATAAAACTTAGTTTCTTTAGCATTTTCCCAGAAATAATCTTCGTATTGTACGCCCTTAAAATGCCATGGTTTAAAGAAAAGATTGTAGTGAATTAATCCAGGATTGGAGATAGGTTCGGTGTTTTCATTAGGCATAGCGTCCCAACGTGGGTTAAGGTGCAAAATGCTGCCTTCGCCCATTTCATTTAAATAATCTTGATCAGGTGCAATACAATCAAAGTGATACTTTTCAAGTAAATTCATGAAATGATAAATGAATTTTTTATCACGAAAGGCTTTAGCATTCATTACTAGCATTCCTGAGTTGATATATTTCTTAGGATCAAGTGACAAAACGTCCTTGATGTATTTAATCATCTTAGGGACAAACTGAATTGAAGAATCAGTGCAAGCCCCGAATAAATTATTGCCTAATTCTGTGTTATAGAGCTTGGCTATATCATCATTAACGACAGTATCGCTATCAATATAAATTGCCTTATCGTATTGTGGGAATAATTCTGGAATAAATAAACGATAAAAGATAGACATAGTGAAAAAATCAGCACGTAAGAAATTTTCTCTACGATTTTGAATTGGTTTAACTAATTCATCATCAATATGAAAAAATTCTACGTGAACATTTTTACTACCAAGAGCACTTAAATCTTTCTTGTGTTCATCTGATAAATCTTGATTTAGAAAATATACAGTGTAATCTGTATCAGGATTTGCATATTTAACCAGGGAATGTAATGAAACAGCAGCATACTTTGTAAAGTCATCGCTAATGCTGTAAAAAACTGGTACTGTCATAATTTTCCTTTCTTAGTCGATTTTAACGGATTCGTGTTTCTTAACTTTGGCCCAGGTGTTAGGTTCATCGACAATCATGTCAACTTTTTTGGCCATCCATTCAAGATCGGCACGAGCCTTTTTACGATCTTCATCGGTAAAGTCGGCTAATTGTTTCTTTAACTCATCGTAGTAAGGTGTAGTTTTGGCAACATCCCAGAAGTAGTGGGCATATTGTACGTCTTCAAAGTGCCATGGTTTGAAGAAAAGATTGTAGTGCACAATCTTAGGATTTTCGATTTCAGGGATGCTTTCGTTAGGCATAGCGTCCCATTCTTTTGGTAGGTGGTAAATCTTATCTTCACAAATTTCGTTCATATAAGCTTGATCTGGGTCAACGTTATCGAAGCGATACTTGTCCATGAGGTAATAGAATTTGTCGACAAAATGTTTGTCGCGGAAAGCTTTCATATTAAATAAGATGACACCGTTGTTGATGTACTTTTCTGCAGGCAAAATGCCTTGACATTCCTTGATGTATTTTTGTAAAAGTGGCATATAACGAATAGATAAATCAGGACAACTAGCAAACATATTATTGCCAATTTCAGTATCATATAATTCTGCAATATCTGCGCAAATAATGGTGTCGGCATCTAAATAAACAGCCTTGTCATATTGTGGGAATAATTCAGGGATGAATAAACGGTAAAAAATAGACATGGTGAAGAATTGTGCACGTAAGTAATTTTCCTTAGTATTGTGAATTGGTTTAACCATCTCATCATCGATATAAAACACATTAACATGGATATTGTCTGTAGACATGTCTTCTAGACTCTTTTTGTGTTCAGGGCTAATATCTTGGACTAAAAGGATGATAGTGTAGTCCTTATTTTTATCGGCATGATTAATTAATGATTGAATTGAAACGGAAGCGTATGGTGTGTAGTTGTCACTGATAGTGTAAAAAACAGGAATAGTTTTCAAAATAGTTCCTCCTAAAATATTAATTATTATTATTTCTTTAGATTATCGCGTATTTTAAGATACTCATTGAGCAAGTCGTCGTATTCATGTAAATGAAGTACGCTGTGTACGCGGGCTACATCCCAAGGTTTAACGGTTTGCATATGGAAGTAGGGCCAGAAGCGAAAACTGGTAGTAAAGTGCTGAATTTTAGTATCTTTTTGTAATTTATATTGTTCATTGTATCGGCGTGGCACAACACGTTTAGCAACAGCCAATTTGTTGATGGCTGATTGGTCTGGCAAGAACATCTTCTTGGTTTGCATCATATGACGTACTTTAGCAAAAAGACCAGTTTGCTTAATTTTTTTCATGTTTAAAAGTAAAATGCCAGAGTTCAAGTAGTCGAATACGCGTTTAGTTTTAACATTATGGAAGAAGAATCTTCCCCAGTAGTCGAGCACACCGACGAGCTCGATGCCTTTGATATTTTGCTTGTAAAAAGCAGTAATATCGCCGCGAATGACAATGTCATCATCTAAATAAAGGATGTGGTCGGGAATCTGGGGCAATTCATCCGCAAAAAGTCGCAACATGGCATAAGGCGTAAAACGCGTATTCATGTTGGCAGTTGGTGGCTCTTTTAAGAATAAATCAGTACAATCGATTAACTCTAATGTGTTTTTAGGGTTAGCTTCAATCAATAAAGAGCGAATGTAGTCTGCAGCATGTTTAGAAAATGGTTGATACTTGCGCTCATCACTATGAGCTTCCATGGTTAAAATATACAGATGTAAATCTTTAGCACCTGAATTTTTTAATAAGGAAAGAGTAGTGATTAAAACGCCGTCTTCAGCGTTTGCATCACCACAAAAAAGTATATTCATTTTTCCTTGCTATATAAAACATGGAAATATGTAGAAGAAAACGAATTTTCTACATATCAGAAAGATATATTTTTTCCTTTCTTTGTTTTCATTTACTGTCGTCTTTACTAGTATTCTGATATTCCAATATAAGAGTAATCACATTGACTAGCTCTTCAATGTCCTGCATCACTAGCAAAACAAGTTTTGCAGTGAGCGTGGCTCTTACAGTTTAAGGACCTAACCAGCCCCATTTATTTTGCCAAAGCTAAAAGATTTAGTACTGCATTTTTATCTTGATCATTAAGACTTGGATTATCTTTTTTATTTAGTGTATTGAGCTTCATACATTAACTGCCGAGTTTTTAAGGCTTTATTCCAGCAGGTCGCATAAAAGCATCAAGATGATTGTGCATTGTTTTATTAACTTTTTAGCTTAACTACTTGAGTTTTAATCAGCTTCATTTTCCATGTTTAACTTTCTAAGTGAAACTGCTTTTCCATTTTCTTCTACGTTTATCTATATTTTATTAACAGTTAAATTCCTCCTAGTTAGCTATTATCACTTTTTTATTATTATATTTATTCTATATGATACCATGGTTGACTATGTGATTTTTAATTTTGAAGAGTAAAAAAGGTTAAGAGGTGTAGTTCTCTTAACCTTATTTCTTTATATATTGACAATATTCATAGTCGCTAAGTTTAGCTCGCTCATTCATTGTTTCCCAGATCTCATCGTGAAGCTTATTTTGCGCTTCTTTACGGTTTAAAGTTTGATCCGGGTAAAATGGTCCGTCAATGTAAATAACAGCGCGAGGACGCTTGATAAAGCGTCTTTTATGATAGGTTTTTGTCATAACGAAGCTTGGTGCATTGAGTTTAACAGGAAAGTGCATACTGGTTGCGTCAAATGGGCGAATCTTCGTGTAATATGGCCAAACGTGTGCTTCAGGATAGATCAAAACTTCGCCCTTTTTATCCTTAATTACGGTTTGGATGGCCTTGATTAGTTTGATTGATTGCTTCACGTCTTTACCAACAGGCAGACCGCCGTAGCGCACGAGATATTTGCCGATGAAGGGAATGCCCCAGTTGGCTTGGTTAGCTATGGCATAAAAGTTCTTAATTGGAAAAATGGTTAGGGATGTAAAAACATCGCCCATTGGTCTGGTGTGATTGCCATAGATGAAATAGCCGTCATTGACTTGCTTTAGTTTTTCTTTGCCGATTACCTTAACATTGTCAAAAAAACGGAAGATGATCCAGCCAAAGCCAGCCGCAAGGTACCGAGCAATAGTGGACCAGATTTTAGCGCCGTGAGAAGTTGGTAAAATTACGTAGTCATCTGGTAAACTGAAATTTTGGTTGTGGCTATCGACTACGTCGTCGGTAGTTTGATGATAATAATAAATTCGTTTCATTCTTATTCCTTCAAGATAGTTATGAATTAATCTTATCATGAAAAATATTAAGCGAAAAATTGATGCATCAGGCAAAAATTTTTGTGCAATAATATTCCCGAATTAATTGAATAAGGGATAATTGAGTATGAAACTTAGCAAAAAAATTGTTGTTTTCTTCTGCTGTTATTGCGGGACTTCTCTTAAGCGTTGCACCTGCTACTGTTCAAGCTGCAAGTACTGCTAGCAGTGCACCTAAAACTACAAATGTTCATCCTAAGGTCATAATTGAAAATAACTCTAAGTTGACTAAACAAGGTTATGTTTTAAGAATTCAAAGGATGCAGATCCTATTTATGTAGGTAAAAACAACTACAAATATGCTTTAACGCATTATGAAACCTTTAAGGGCAAGACAATTAGTCCAGCTAAGGTTCAAAACGTTAAATTTAGAGTTGAAAAGGTAGTTAAATTCCACGGTAAGATTAGTGGAGCTCCATTATACTTAGTAGTTTCTAAGGATAAGAAGTACAGCTGCTGGACTACGTAAGCAATGCTCCAATATTATTACTTCAATAGCAAGGGGATGCGCGGAGTAGTAAATCCATTGAAGAGAATTGCTAATAGAGGCTCTGATAAGGACATCGTTAGTCTTAAAAATAAACAAAATAAACGTGATTTAAATGCTGCAATGAAGGCTGCTAATAAGCTTAAGGGCAGTCAGAAGAAGTTTGTGGTAAATTCTTTGAAGCAACTAAAAAAAGATAACAATATTGGCGTTGAAGGCGATAATTTACTTTTATTTGGTCTTTAAAGTGTAAAAAATACGTTAAAAGAAGATAGAAAAACTGATGCATCTAAGCTATGAAGTTAGAAGCATCAGTTTTTTGTTATATTAGGTCGTCATTGTCTTTGAAAAGTTGCTTGGTTGCAGCAGTCATTCTTTCGGGGATGCCATAGTTCTGCATAAAGGTTCCTGGTTCTTGAAGGTAGTCACCATTTTTGCAGGAATAGTCGTAGATTATTTTAAGAGAAAATAGATCTGCTTTCTCTTCTTCTGAGTTTTGCCCTGAAAAACTAGGCCAATAGGCGATACCTGAATCACCTAACATTAAGTGACCAATTTCGTGGCCAATGATAAAAGGCAATTCATTAGGATTATGCCAATTAGTATTGATTACCATTTTATGAGCATTCTTAAATGAAAGTGCTGGGTCGTATGGCTCTCCTTTAACCAAGATGTATGAAAGACCGTGCTTAAAAGCATAATTGAGTAAGTACTCAATTAACTCTTCTTTGCCTAAGTTTCTCATTTCTTGTCTGCACGACCTTCCTTAATGTCATCTTCCATTAGTCCTCGAATCATATTGAGATATCTCTCAGGAACGTTGTAACCATGATATGAATAAGGCTTTTCTTCGTCTAGTGGAATAGAAGTTGGTTGTCCTTTTGTAGGTATAGGGGTAGGATCATCAGTTTTGCCTTTTAGGTAATCGATTGAAGTATTTAGTACTTCAGCAACGGCCTCTAAGGCATCACCACCAGGTCTTTTATTCTTCCAATTATAGATAGAATTAGTACCTAATCCAGCCTTGTCATTCACTTCACGTAAGTTCATTTTATATTTTTTTGCTAATTCTTTAGTACGCTCTAATTCAATCATGGCAAGCATTCTCCGAATATTTAAAATTATTAAATAAGTATTTTTACTAAAAAATTTATTAACAATATTAGTCTTTGGACGCAGTATAAGAACTGTCAACGAGATATGAAAGAAATAAGAAAAAGCCTAGAAACACGTGTGTAGGTAAGAAAGGAATCATGTGCTTAAGGTTATTTCTTATGCCATTATATTAGTATCTAGTTGGTAAATTTTATTCAAAGAGGTGGTGCCAATGACTGTGCAATAAGGAAAAAGAGAGGTGAAGAAGAAATCATGGATATTCATGATTACGTTGAACTAATAGCTCTAGCGTTTTGGGTTATTAGTGTTGTAAGTGTCGGTATCTTGAGTCATGTTCACTTTAAGAATAAACGGCTGGAACAGTTCCGTATTACTGCCGATGATCTAATGAAAAGTTACGTTGGTTTGTACAACAAAGAAAGCTTAGCCAGCGATCAAAAAATCAATCGGATTGTCAATGCAGTACTAGACGGACTAGAAGCTAAAGGTTTTAAAGTGGAAGATCAAGATGTAAAGGATATTTTTGCAAAAGTCGCAAAAATTATTAATGAGAATTCTTCTAAATAGGAAGATAGAAATTTTTTCGGAGGTTTTTATTATGAAGCATTTAAATGAAACAACTAATGTTAATATTTTGAGTCAATTTGATATTGGAACGGGTTATAAAGTTGTTGTCCAAAAAGGTAATGTGGGTTCTAAGTATGTTTATGCTTTGCAATTACGCAGAGGTGCAACTACTATTTTACGTGGTTCCTAAAGGAATTCCTACTTCAAATCAAGAATACGAAGTTTTTGCAGGTAGAAACGGAGCAATAACTTATTTACCCGTTACTAATAATTCTTTTCATGATAAAGAAACTTTGAAAAAGTACGGAAAATATGATGGTGATGATTCTGGTTTTGTAGATGCCGAGGTTGATGATGACGAACTTAAATAAGACATCTTATATACCAGAAAGACAAGATATCGTGTGGATTAATTTTAAACCAAGTGTTAAAGAAGAGATGAGAGGACGTCATCCAGCGGTAGTTTTAAGCACGGCAATTTATTCAGAAGTGACCGGATTAGTACTTGTGTGTCCAATTACACGTGGAACGAATAATAGACTTAAAGATTTTTTCATTTCTGTGGGTAATTTGAAGAGTATTGAGGGATATATTAATCCGCTGCAATTTTATACATTCTCTTTTAGAGGAAGAAACATAGAATTTACGGGTGATATATTAGACGATAGTACTTTTGCCTTGGTGCAACGGCGAGTAAAACAAATCATAGAGTGATGAAAAAAGACGGCCATCAAGCCGCCTTTTTCACGTATTAATTTTAAGCACAAAAAAAGCACCGACTCCTCGCAGTGCCATTTTCATATTATGGGTGGCCAGGGGATCGAACCCTGGACCCACGGATTAAGAGTCCGTTGCTCTGCCAGCTGAGCTAGCCACCCATATTTGTTTCATCAGCTCTCGTGCTGACAGTTAAATATATTACCAGTTAGAATAGATTTTGACAACCCCTTTTTTTGAAAAAAATAAAAAAAGACAAGTTTATCATTTCCAAAAGGAATGTAATTAAAAAGAGATAAGGTTTTAACCTTATCTCTTGCAATTATGGGTGGCCAGGGGATCGAACCCTGGACCCACGGATTAAGAGTCCGTTGCTCTGCCAGCTGAGCTAGCCACCCATGTATTGAATCAATCAACAGATATTATTATGCAATTAATCAAATAAAAATGCAAGACTTTTTTTAAATTTTCTTTGATTTTTTTGGCTAATGTTACAAAATTCAGTATAATGTAAGAGCAAAGGAGGCATTCTCGATGCCAAAAAAAATTCTCGTCGTCGACGATGAAAAGCCTATTTCCGATATTATCAAATTTAATTTAACTAAGGAAGGCTTTGACGTCGACACTGCCTATGATGGCGAAGAAGCTGTTAAAAAAGTTGACGAATACGACCCAGATCTAATGATCTTGGATTTAATGTTGCCAAAAAAGGATGGACTAGAGGTTGCTCGTGAAGTCCGTCAAACGCATGATATGCCAATTATTATGGTAACTGCAAAAGATACTGAAATCGATAAAGTTTTAGGACTCGAAATGGGTGCGGATGATTACGTAACTAAACCATTTTCTAACCGTGAATTAGTTGCTCGGGTTAAGGCTAACTTACGTCGCCGTGATATTGTTAAAAAAGCAGAAGCTGCAAATCAAGAAGAACCCGATAAGAATATTAAGATCGGTAATTTGGTTATCATGCCTGATGCCTATATCGTAGAAAAGAATGGTAAGAAGATTGAACTTACACATCGTGAATTTGAACTTCTTTACTATTTAGCTCAACATATGGGCCAAGTTATGACACGTGAACATTTATTACAAACTGTTTGGGGTTATGACTACTTTGGTGATGTACGTACTGTTGATGTAACTGTTCACCGTTTGAGAGAAAAGATTGAGGATAACCCAATTCAACCTCAAATTTTGGTTACTCGTCGTGGTGTCGGCTACTATGTAAAACAGCCAAGTGAAGGATAATAAAGAAAGCCACAAAACTGGAAAAGTAAGTGGCTTTCTTTTTGTATTTTTTAGATGTTGAATAAATAATGAAAAAACTCAGAAAAAAACTAAACACTACATTTAATTCAATTAATACTAAATTAGCAATTGTATTTATGCTGATGTTGCTTGCAACTATTGAAGTTATTGGTGCTTATTTTACTAGACAGCTCGAACAAACTAGCATTAAAAACTTTCAATCATCTATTCAAATTCAAACTATTGTAAGTAATCAGTTAGCCAATCAATTAGCTAGTGATAATAAAAATGCTAATGATCGCTTAAATCAGATTGTTAATGATTATAACAACGATGCAATTAGTGAAATTATTGTAGTTGATAATAAGGATACGATCCGTGCTGTATCTAACTTAAATGATAAAAGTAAGATTGGGCAAAGAATTAATAATACGGATGTCAAACAAGTAATTTCAACGGGGCATCAGATCAATAAAGTGATTGATGATCATGGAAATTATATGATCCAGATTTCTCCACTAACGAGTGGAAATGGTTCTAATAATAATGTAGGGGCGATCTATGTCAAAGCAAGCATGCAGGATGTCTTTAATAACTTACGACAAATTTCTCTTACTTTCTTAATTGCTTCCTTAATTGCAGCTTTACTTGGAGCATTTTTGGCACTAGTTATTTCCCGTGCAATTACGCAACCAATTGAAGAAATGCAAAGTCAAGCGTTACATATTGCTGACGGAGATTATTCAAGCCAGGTAAAAATTTACTCTAACGATGAATTAGGACAGTTAGGAAAAGCATTCAATACACTTTCAGTTCGTATTGAACGGTCGCAAGAAGAATCAGACAGTGAACGCCGTAGATTAGACAGCGTACTTTCCCATATGAGCGACGGAGTGCTAGCAACCGATCGTCATGGTAATGTTAGTGTAGTAAATCATATGGCTCTTACCTTTTTGAATGCTAAAGAAGAAGATGTAATCAATAAGCCAATTGCGGAAGTATTAGGATTAAAAGATACTTCGTCTCAGGATCTTATTTCAAGTCAGAAAGAGATTGTGATTACTCTTGATGAAGGTACGCGTGATGAAATGATTTTGCATGCTAGCTTTTCTTTAATAAAACGTGTAACAGGATTTGTTTCTGGTAGCGTATGTGTTCTGCATGATGTAACGGAACAACAAAAGAATGAAAATTCACAGCGCCAATTCGTTTCTAATGTATCTCATGAACTTAGAACGCCATTAACGAGTCTGCAGGCATATATTGAAGCGTTAAATGAAGGGGCATGGAAGGATCCAGAAATTGCACCAAAATTCTTGGAAGTAACGCAACAAGAAACGGGTCGAATGATTCGCATGATTAACGATTTACTTAGTCTTTCAAGAATGGATAGTGGCGTTTCAAAGATGGATTTAGAATTTGTTAATTTAAACGATTTTGTTAACCACATTCTTAATCGTTTTGATATGATCGTTAAAACGGATAAGAATAAAGATCATAAAAAGAAATATACTATTAAACGCGAATTAGGAAATCAAGCTCTTTGGGTAGAAATTGATACTGATATGATGATGCAGGTAATCGATAATATTATGAATAATGCGATTAAGTATTCACCAGACGGTGGTGTAATCACTGTTAGATTAACGCAAAATCAGAATCATGTTATTTTGAGTATTTCTGACCAAGGATTGGGTATTCCAAGAAATGACTTAGCTAAGATCTTTGATCGATTCTATCGTGTAGATAAGGCTCGTTCACGTGCACAAGGTGGTACAGGATTAGGATTGGCAATTGCCAAAGAAATTGTAGAAGCTCACCACGGCCGTATTTGGGCTGATAGTAGCGAAGGTAAAGGTTCGACATTTTATATTTCCTTACCTTATGAACCAATGACAGAGGAGGATGACTGGGATGAGATTTAAATTCAAATTTGGTGAATTTTTCTTAGGTTTAGGAACTTTTCTTGTCATAGCTCTTTCGATAGTTCTATGGATTTTCATTATGACAAGCGATCAGCGTTTTAGTAATATTGGACAGAATCAAAACAACACATCTAAGCAAGAAGCGAGAAATCATAGTGCCAAGTCTCTTTATGATTTGTTTATTCCTACTACAGCGTATGGTTTTTCTGATGGTAAACTTTGCCAATTATATGATTCTAACAATAATTTAACTCTTGAGTTTACTAAGGAGATAAAAAAGGCAAAGGCAGCTAATAAAATTAAAAAAATTGTTAACTCAAGGGATGCATATGAAAATTATTTAAATAGTCCAGAATATGTTCAACTTGTTTATCCTGATGAAATCACATTTTCTTTGTTTAATCATTTGAATAATAAAACTGCTGATAATCGTGAATTTAATCGATTCTTTGTCTCTAAATCTAATCATTGGATTTATTTAGGTAATGATCAAACCAGTGAAATTTATCGTATAAAAATTCGAGGTGCTAATTTTAATAAGCTGCGTAAATATGCCAAAGATGCTAAAAGCAAGAATCCTGTTCGTTTCGTTCGATTAAAAGAAGGATACTCACCTTTTTACAGTAGAGAAACTGAGGGGAGAGTTTATAGTTACTTAGTTAACCATCAATCATATTCATATTTTGTTTCACGGCTACTTGGTACGTCTGGCGTAACTAGTAAAACAAATAAGAATGGCCAAACGATATATTCACTTAACTATTACACTAGATTAAGAGTGCCAGACCAAAAATCAGGTGAACATAATTACTTATATACTCATTTTGAGAAAAATAAGATTCCAAATGCGACGAATCGTTTGCTTGATAGTGTCTATTATGTTCATCAACTAGGATTAATTGAGCAAGATTTGCGTTTCTTTGATGCCGATGGTACTAATGTCAGTTATTTGAACTATATTGAAGGAATTCCCGTATTTTTAAACCAGCATGACTTACAAATAAGAACTACTTTTTCAACAGATTCAATCAATGTAGCATTTAATAGTATTAACTTTCAAATTCCTATCCCATTCGATGGGCAAACTCAAGCACTTAAGCCGACTGATGATGTGGTTGAGGAATTGTCTGCTCATGGATTAAGCGAAGGTGATATTCAAAGAATCGTTGTTGGGTTCAGAATGGAAAAAGATACTAGTCATCATAGTTTAATTAACTTAATTCCAACTTATTATGTAAAAGCCTATGATGAGTGGAAGAGTGTCAGTGAATGGAAAAAGCAAGACTTAGCTACTTATCGTAAATTTAATAAATCTAATAGTAGTGAAGGGGTGAGATAATTGGATTATAAACGAATTGAATGGTTGTTTTTTATTGTTTTCTTATTAATCGATATATATTTAGGAATAGAGATTCTACGTTCACCCGTTAACCTAAGTAATGCAGATACTTCTTCAAGAAGCGTAACTAGTATTCGTTTAGAAATGAAATCTGATAATATTGATCTACCAAACAAAATTTCGAGCACACCATCTTCTGGTTATTATTTAGCTACTAAAAATAAAGATTTTATTTCAGGTAAAGTAAGCACGTTAACTAACGTAGATGCTAGTTATTCTAAGGCAGATAATGCATTATACGCTACACCTAAAGTGACTACTTTGATCAGTAAAAAGCCTGATGAGGCGTTGAAACAATTGAACAAATTTAAAAATGATTCCAAAAACGTCCCATATGGTAAAGAGTTTAAATATGAGCCAGATATGTCTAGTGATGATAATTATGTTTTCGTACAGACTTCAGATTTTGGTGAAATTTATGCTAATTCTGCTCAGCTGACCATTGCAGTTAAAGATAATCAAATCATCAACTATACTGAAACTTATATGGGAAAAGCTAGCCCGGTAAGAGAGTTACAATCAACGATTAGTGCATGGCGTGCAATTCGAGCTATGTATACTAATCGTGAATTAACTAATAATTCCAGAGTAACGCGAATCAAATTGGGATATTCAAAATTAACTGAGGTTCGAGGCAGTACTATTTTGCTTCCAACTTGGTTAGTTTGGGTAGAAAATAAGACTACTAAGAATATTACGCTAAAGAGAGTTAATGCATACACAGCACAAATGCTGCAGTCGAGTACTTATAACGTAGAAAAGTAGGGGAAAACTTTGAAAATTTCTGTTTTAGCAAGTGGCTCAACTGGTAATACAAGTTTAATTATGACAGGCCAGCATAAGATCCTAATGGATGCTGGCCTTTCTGGTAAAAAGACTAAGCAATTACTAGATGAAGTTGGTATAGATATTAATGAGATTGATATGTCTTTTTTGAGTCATGATCATACAGATCATAGTGGAGGCTTAGGTGTTTTAATGCGGCGATATCCTAAAATCGATGCATTTGCTAACAGTGGAACGTGGCAATATTTACTTGATACCCATAAGATCGGAAAATTACCTGCAGAACAAATGAATGTGATTGAGCCTGGGCAAACTAAAACTTTTGGAGATTTAGATGTTACTGCATTTGCTACTAGCCATGATGCAGCTGAACCTCAGTATTATGTGTTTACTAGTGGGGGCAAAAGAGCAGCATTTTTAACTGATACTGGCTATGTTTCTGAGACAGTTGAGGGTACAATTGAGGATGCAGACGCCTATATGATGGAATTCAATTATGATACGATGATGCTTAGAGATGGCCCTTATTCTTGGTCATTAAAGCAGCGAATTTTGTCAGATTTGGGGCATTTGTCTAATGAGGATGCAGCTCAGGCATTGGTTGATGTTGTTACACCAAAAACAAAACATATTTTTTTGGCACATCGCAGTCAACATAATAATACAGAATATTTGGCTCGTGAAACGGCAAAAGAGATGCTGATTGATGGGGAGGCCAATATTAACGATGATTTAAAAATCATTGATACAGAGCCGAATCACCCAACAAAATTAATTGAAATTTAGCAGTTTTAGCACCTTTTGTTCATATAATTTTCAAATTTTATCTGTATGATATTAGGTAATATGAGGGGAGAGTTAAGTATGGTAGAAAATCAAAATAATAATCAACGACCAAGAAAAAATAGTAATGCAAAGATCATCACTACTGCAGCTATTGTAGGTGTAGTTGGTGGTCTGATCGGCGGTGGCGTTTCATATTATGCAGCTGATCAAATGAATAACGCTACTGATACTACTACGGCACAAACTAGTGTATCTTCAAATAGTAGTAAGGTATCCGAAAAAAGTGCTAAAACCAGTGGTACGATGACTACTGCTTATAATGATGTAAAAGGGGCTGTAGTGTCCGTTATTAACTTAAAGAGACAATCATCCTCAAGTAGCGCTAACTCTCTTTACAGCAGCTTATTTGGGGATGATAGCGATAGTTCTTCAGGTAAGAGCGGCAAGCTTGAGACTTACAGTGAAGGCTCCGGTGTAGTTTATATGAAGTCAAATGGTAAAGGCTATATTGTAACTAATAATCACGTTATCTCAGGCAGTGATGCAGTTCAAGTGCAACTTGCTAATGGCAAGACTGTTAGAGCAAAGGTTGTTGGGAAAGATAGTACTACTGACTTAGCTGTTTTATCAATTGACGCTAAGTACGTAACACAAACAGCCGAATTTGGCGATTCTAAGAGTCTCCAAGCTGGTCAAACTGTAATTGCTGTAGGTTCACCACTTGGTAGTGAATATGCTTCTACGGTAACGCAAGGTATTATATCGGCACCGGCTAGAACTATCTCAACTTCATCTGGTAATCAGCAAACAGTTATTCAAACAGATGCAGCTATTAACCCAGGTAACTCAGGTGGTGCATTGGTTAACTCAGCTGGTCAAGTTATCGGTATTAATTCTATGAAGCTTGCTCAATCAAGTGATGGTACTTCTGTAGAAGGTATGGGATTTGCTATTCCTTCAAATGAAGTTGTAACTATCGTAAATGAATTGGTTAAGAAGGGTAAGATTACTCGTCCACAACTTGGTGTAAGAGTAGTTGCTCTTGAAGGTATTCCTGAAGCATACAGAAGTCGCTTAAAGATTAAGTCAAACCTTAAGAGTGGTATCTATGTTGCTTCAATTAATAAGAATAGTTCAGCTGCAAATGCAGGCATGAAGAGCGGTGATGTCATTACTAAGGTAGATGGCAAGAAGGTTGATGATGTAGCATCACTACACAGTATCCTTTACAGTCACAAGGTTGGTGACACTGTGAACATAACTGTTAATAGAAATGGTAGAGATGTCAACTTAAAGGTAAAACTTGAAGGTAATTAATAAGTTTATTAGATAAAGAAAAAGGCTAGGTTACGAAATATAAACGTAATTTAGCCTTTTTGCTAACAATTATTGTGTGTAACAAAATATTATTCGTATTTTGAAAATGTCAAATAAGATTAAGGGTGTACTTATCCTGTGGATAACTCTGTGGATTGTGTATAACTTAAGGATTATAGATATATTCTATTAAATGATATTATTGTAAAAAATCACCGGTATTTTGTGAAAATTATTTGCTAAAACAAATGTTCAAGCAAGTATATCAAGGATAAATAGTGAAAGTTTGTGAAAAATCGCTTTCACAAATAGTCAAAATATAAAAGAAATACAAAAAAATTTTCAAAAAAGTATAAATACAATTTGTGGTAGGGAATAAATATAAATACCACAAAATATAGATTGACTCTTGAGAGATTGTGGAAAAACAACATAGAATTTTTGGGAAACAATGTTAAAATAGACCATTATGAATATAAAAATTGTTTGTGTTGGAAAATTAAAAGAAAAATATTTTAAAGATGCGATTGCGGAATATCAAAAGCGTTTAAGCCGTTTTGCTAAAGTTACAATCGTTCAAGTACCTGATGAAAAAGCACCTGAGAAGTTTAGTGAAGCTGAAGATGAAAAGGTAAAAGAGATTGAGGGACAACGAATCCTGAGTAAGATTAAAGATAAAGAATATGTCTACGTAACTGCGATTAAAGGAAAGCAAAGAAGTAGCGAAGAATTTGCAAAAGAAATTCAAGATTTGGGTACTTATGGACATTCCGACATTACTTTTGTCATCGGAGGAAGTCTGGGAACAAGCGATGCAGTTAATAAACGTGCAGATGACTTGATCAGCTTTGGTAAATTGACTATGCCACACCAATTGATGCGTGTAGTGTTGATTGAGCAGATCTATCGTGCGTTCATGATTAATTCGGGTAGTCCATATCATAAGTAGTAAAAAAGCGTCTCTGAGAAATCAGCAATGTCATTAAGTTAAGACATTGACAAATTAATGACTTATTTTTTAAGATCATTCATTTGCGATTATATCGTATTTGAATGATCTTTTTTCATGCTAAATAAGCCTTAATTTTGTTTCGAAATTAGGCTACACGATACATAAATGAAACCGAAGATTTATCTCTTAAATTTCGTTTGTCTTTACGGCCCGGTCTGATAGGTATAGTATATCGGCTTATTCTAACTAATATTCCCGCAAAGTTTGTATTACTTGAAGAAATTTTGTATCGTTTTTGAATAATTGAACAGGCTATTTTGAAATTAATCATGTAGTGATATTTACAGTGATGCTGTGGTATATATGCTTGTGCAGTAATTTGGCTGACTGCATTGAACATAGTTATATGAGCATACAATTCCATTTTAATAAAACGATCTTGTTTAGAGTGAAACTGCACGCTGCCTAAATCATATTTTAGTTTTCTAAAAGAACTTTCAATACCCCAACGCAAATGATATAGTTCTTTCATCCGCTCTAGCGGGAATTCATGCCGATCAAGATTGGTTACTAGGACTTCCCATTCTTCTTTATTAGTATCAGGATCATTTATTCTAACCTTGCAGGCTCTAAACTTTACATTGCAAAAATCTTCAAAATCCCAACGATTATCGTGAGTACTCTTGGCAAACTTCTTTTTATAATGACGCTTAGGGTGCCATACTAAATGAAGGTTTTCAGTCTTATGGTGAAGAGTATAGTAATGATTTGAAATAGTTATCCGGCAAGATACGTCATCATCACACAGCTTGTCTGGCAGATTTTTGATTTCTTTGATACCGCTTTGACCAGTCTTGGTACGGATTACATAATAACAATTTTTTAGTCGATTACAATTTTCTATCATATTGAAGCCGTCATAGCCACGATCCGGCACCACGCTCGTCCATTTGCGATTTTGGTTGGAAAATACAGTCTTGATATGTATTATTCAAAAGATCATACATTGCATTAACGTGTATTTGACAGTATGGTTTGCCTTTATAAAAGTCGACAATATTTTCACTTTTAGGATTACAAACTTGATTAAAGTCAGAACCGTCAAAAGCAAAAAGACGGTATTTATGATCAAGATGAGCTTTAGCAGGCAGCTGCTGGGTAAAAGAGTGAAATATATGTTCAAAACACTTAGGTGACAGTTTAGATTTTTGCTGGACATAAGCTGAGACGGATACGTGGTCATTACCAGCAGGACTGTCGTCATCGAAAGCATCATCCATTTCTTTAGTAAGGCAGTTGCCTTGCATATTAATGGTCGTTTTAATTGTAGTAAAAGCATCAAGCTTACGTTTGCGAGTGAATGCATGAGGATTTTTGATGTAATCATGAATATGCTCAGCAGTATCATTGATTATATTATCTAAGCGCTTTAAAATATTGGTATGGACGTTCATAGCAATACTGCCTCTTTTCCGTGTAGTGTGGTATTGAAGATGTTCCAGAATTATATTATTGCATGGAGAGAAAGGCTTAGCCTTTCTCTTTTTATTTTAGAAAGAAAAAAGACCGAATCAAAATGATTCGATCTTTAAAAGCCATCCCCAATGTCAATGTCTTAACTTAATGACATTGGAGAAATCAGAGGCGTTTTTCATTAGTCATTGGCATCAAGCCATTTCTTAAGCATAGCAATATATTTGTCAGTTTTTTGCACGAAGGACATATGACTACAATTTTCGAATAGTTTCCATTGACTGCCAGCAATATGATCATGCATTGTCTTAGCAACATATGGAGTACACAAATCATCGGTTCCACTCGTAATCAGAGTTGGAACTTTTATTTTACTCAATTGATCAGTGTATTCATAATCATGTAAATTACCTTCAGGCGTATATTCATTAGGCCCCCAGGCAGTTTCGTAAGCAACCTTGCCGCCTTTTTTCTCACGCATGACGCATTCTGGCCATTTCTTCTTCATATCAATTGCATGTTGATTCATAAAGTGTTCGTTAGCCTTAAAATAGTCAGGCTCCGTAAATGTATCCGTTAATTCAGCACGATGAATTGCAGCTTGTTCTTCAATTGGTAAGTACTTGATCATGCGGTGCAATTCTTTTGACCATAGTGAGGCTGATGAAAGGGTACTTGATAAAATCAAACTTTGAATGCCCTCTGGGTGATAATCACACATATAAATGATAGCGAGCATTCCGCCCCAGCTTTGGCCTAACAAATGAATTTTACGCAAAGCTAGATGTTCACGTAGTGTTTTTAATTCTTTCACCCAAGTTTCTTTTGTGTAAAGTTCAGGATGATCGTCGGGGATGCTACTATTGCCGCAACCTAATTGGTCATACATAATAATACGGCGATCATCGATTTTGGCTAATTTGTCCAACACTTCAAAATAATTATGAGTTGAGCCAGGGCCACCATGAAGCAAAACTAGTGGCGATTTTTCGCTTCTTCTACCAACAATACGATAGTGAGTTTCATAGCCCATAAAAGGCATTTTTCCTTCAATGAATTCCATTTTTTACCTACTTAAAACAAAATAATGAGATATTCACTAAAATTAATAATGTAAAAAAGACAATCCAATCTTTTGTCGTCAATGGAATTTTAACTATTGTAGATCTTTTTTGATTTTCAACATAGCCGTGTGATTCCATGCCTTGAGCTAGATTGTCTGCCGAATTTAAAGCAACTAAGATCGCCTTGAAATAAAGGACTGGTGACCAAAAACTAAGGTACATCCCGCGCATCATCGCCGATGTGCGAATTTGTTTAACTGCCATCTTCATTTTAGGAATAATATTGACTGCTGCTAAAACGCTATAAGCAAATTTACTGGGTAAGTGCAGGTTTTGCTCAAGTGAGCGGGCGAATTCTGTCGCAGTAGTATTGCGTGCTACGCTGGCGATAGTAAATGTATAGACGTAAACACGCGTTGATAAGTTCCACGCATAATATGGATCAGGTTCGGGTGAAAACCAATACAGAGTCGCAAAAATTGTAAAGGCAGCAATGAAAGGCAAGATTATCAGTAAAATTAGCTCTTTAATTTTTATTCTAGTAATCAATAAATAAGTTAAAGAGAAAGCAATAACAATTAAATTGGTAACTAAACTTGCCTTTAAAGATATTTCCAAGGAAATAATAAACGCTAGAATAAATTTTAAACTTGGATTCATATTTACCTCTCTACATATTTAAGCTGCTGTTGGTCAAAAACAAGGCGATAAGGACAAAATTTTGCTAATGTGTCTATCTGATGGCTAATGATCAAAAACGTCTGATTAAGCTGTTTTTGGCTTTCTCGCATTAATGTTAGCACTAGGTAGATTGATTGTTGATCAAGACCACTGAGTGGTTCATCGATTAAAAGAACGTTGTGCTTAGTCATTAGCATAAGTAAGATTTGTAACTTTTTTTGCTGTCCGCCTGATAGAGTGTAAACGACTTGATCTAAATGGTCGGCTAGTCCTAGTTTAGTTAACCATTCATCAATTTTTTCATCAGTAAAAAAGCTATTACGATCTTTTTTACTGAGCTCGATTTCATCTTTTACGCTAACCATTAAAAATTGATCACTGGCTTTTTGAAAAATCTGAGCAACATGCATCAGATATTTTCGAGGTCGCAGTTTGGCGATTTCTTGATCATAATATGTGAAGCTGCCACTATAAGGAATCATTTGCGTCATTGCCTTGAACAAAGAGGTTTTCCCCACGCCGTTTGGTCCAGTAATTAGAGTGGCTTTTGGATAAATAAAAAGTTCTGTTTGATTAAGTAAACGTTTATTTTGAAAAATTTGTGTATTTTTCAATTTAAAAACAGGTTCGCCCTGAGGTAATGAAAAAGAATAATGATGATCGTGTTCTTTTTTATTTTTTATAAATAATTTTTCTTTTTCACTAACAGATAATTCTTTGATTATTTTATTTTCAAATATAAAGACATAGTCACAGACATCATCATACCCTTTCAATACGTGATCACTCAAAATAATTGTTTTACCAGATTTAGCAAGTAGTGCTAGTTTATCAATTAAAAAACCGCGCGTTTCAGGATCGCAGCTGGCAAAAGGCTCATCTAATAAAAGAACATCGACATCCATTGCAAGTAGTACTGCTAAGGCAACTCGTTGCTGCTGTCCGCCAGACATTGTATTGATCTTTTGATCTAATAAGTCAGCAATTTGAGTGAACTCTACTGCCTTATTTAACTTAACTTGAAACTGATCAGGAGTAGTTTGCAAATTCTCCAGGGCAAAGATAATTTCTTCACGTGGGGTAGCCATGGTGAATTGTTCTGCTGCGTTTTGAAACATCATTGCAGCCTGTTGCTGGTGTAAGTTTATGGATCCTGTCATTTTTCCTGCATATTTGGGATAGAGGCCAGCAATGATTTTTAACAGAGTAGACTTGCCGCATCCTGTTGGTCCGATTAAAAGTGAAAATCCAGCTGGAATTTCAGTATTAAGCTGATAAATAATGGGATCTTTTTCATAAGAAAAAGTAAGTGTATTAATTGTTATTGTCATAAGTTGATTTTATAAACTCCTGATAATGCTGTCTATAAGTTTTTTCAATACGAATAAGCCGTTTTATACAATAATAGTTATTGTTTTGTTTTATAATATACTTATAAAACTATTATAATCGATTTAATTTTAGGAAGGTGGACATATGGTAGCTGTTGCTTTGGATCAATATCTGGCTAGTGTATTGAAATCTAGTGCATCAGATAAGAATGAAATCAAGCTAGAAGCCGGAAATCCAGATTTTGATCTATTTACTATCTACCTTGAAAATCATAATACTGGAATTCATCGTTATCGGATAGATGTTTCTACAATACTGTATGTTGCAAAAGGTACTGTGACAATTAAGAGCGGTGAAAAAGTTATCAATATGAGAACTGGAAATGTTCTCTTACTTACTGAAGGATGTAAGTATGAAGTATCCGGACAAAATGATGATACGGTACTAGCTAAGTTGAAATTTACTCCTGGTTTTGAATATCGTCAATATTTTAATGATTTTAGCTATAAAGGAAATCGTGAAAATAAGATAATTGAACAAATTTCGGATAGTCTTGAAAATGAACATGTTTTGTGGTTAAAAAATAATCAAATTACTAGTGCTTCTCAGGTAATGCAACACATTATTGGAGGCTATTTAGACGATGAATTATTTACGAAGGCGTTGATTCAAGCTGAATTAACTGCAATGTTAATTATTTCAATTAGAACACAGAGAATGGCAACGCCAACTAATCTAGATAAGACTAAATTTGAAAGGAAGTCTTTGGATAATTATATTGATAATCACTTCGCGGATATCTCACTGGCTGATGCTGCAAAATATTTTGGTTTTAATCCAAATTATTTCTCTAATATGGTGAAGGCAAAGACTGGTAAAAGCTTTGTAGATCATGTTGGTGAAAGAAGAATGCAAGAAGCACGCGAATTATTAGCACAACCTGATATTTCATTAAAAGAAATTATTAGCCGAGTAGGTTATTCGAGTAAGTCGTTCTTTTATAAAAAGTTTAACCAATATTACAATATGACTCCTGCAGCAATGCGCGAAGAATTATTCAGACAAGCAAATATCAATTTGAGATAAAAAAATAAGAATCTGGAACAATCAAGATTCTTATTTTTTACATGTGTTCTAATCGTTTGATTCTATCTTCTGTCGGTGGATGTGTGTCAAATAAGTGAGATAGACCGTGATTGTGAAATGGGTTCTCAATATATAACCCGGCACTACTACGATCTGCTTGACGCATAGGCTGACTGCCTTCAATCTTTCTTAATGCGGAGATTAAGCCTTGTGGATTACGGGTTAATTCAACAGAAGAAGCATCAGCTAAATATTCTCGATTACGTGATAGGGCCATTTGTGCGAGGGATGCAGAAATAGGACCTAAAATTAATACAAAGACAATAGCGATGACTTTAAAAATCATTTCAAATGCATTGGTGTCTCGATCTTTATCGTCTCGACGATTACCACCGAAAAACCAAATATAGCGAGAAGCTATTCCAGAAATAAAGGAAATAACACCCACCAAAACTACACCGATTGTTGATAATAAAATATCGTAATTACGTACGTGTGATAATTCATGCCCCAGAACGCCTTCAAGCTCTTCTCGATTCATTAATTCAAGAATTCCTTGCGTTACGGCAACAGCGCTATGTTCAGGATCCCGCCCCGTTGCAAAAGCATTCGGACTAGGATCAGGAATAATAAAAACGCGTGGCATTGGTACACGAGCTACCATTGCCATATCTTCTACAATATGCCACAATTCAGGGTTATCAGCTTCTTGGATTTCCTGAGCATGATTGAGACTCATAATCATGTTAGCTGGGTTTTGCCACATAATTAATAGATAAATTAAGCTACCAGCTAATGCAATGATTATTCCCGTCCATGGACTGTTGCTAAAAAGATAGCCCAGTCCAGCACCAACTAAGGTCAAGATTACCACAAAAAGAACCATAATTAGCGCAGTTTTACGCTTGTTACGGGCAATTTGTTGGTACAACATATCTAGCCCCTCCTAATTAAAATTTAACTTTAGGTACATTCTTTTCTTCTGCAGGAGTTTCCAAGTAGTTAACCTTAGTAAAGCCGTGAATTTTAGCAATTAAGTTTGAAGGGAAAGTTAATAATTTTTGATCGTATGTAGCAACTGATGAGTTATAAAGCTGACGAGAATAAGCAATTTTATTTTCAGTATTAGTCAATTCCTCTTGAAGTTTTAAGAAGTTTTGATTTGCTTTAAGGTCAGGGTATGCTTCTGCTAAAGCAAAGATAGACTTCAAGGAATCGGTAAGCTGATTAGATAGCTTCATTGCTTCTTCGTGATTACCTTGTGGAACTTGAGTTAATTCATCTCTAAGTTTAACTATATTCTCAAAAGTAGATTTTTCGTGTTGTGCATAACCTTTGGTAGTTTCAACTAAGTTAGGAATTAAATCATTACGTCGTTTTAATTGAACGTCAATTTGGCTCCATGCTTCGTCTACATATACACGAGATCTTTGTAAACCGTTATAAGTAGTGATATAGATAGCTACTATTAAAACAATGATAATTAAAATTATCCAAAGTAATGGTGACATGATAGAACCCTCCATAAAAAGTATTTATATAATTTTATAATTTTTATTGATCTAAAGCCTAAACATTAGCAGTCCTAAACCAACTAAGGTCAAAATGATTAACCCAGCAAATTGCATGATAGTCCATTGAATAAAGAACTTTTTACGACTTACGCTACCATGTTGATTAAATGTTTTAAGCACTAACATATTGGCCATTGAACCAATGGCAGAACCAAAACCACCAATATTTGAACCCAAAAACAACGCTTGAGCATAATTAGTAAACTTACCAACCAAAATAGTTGATGGCACGTTGCTCATTACCTGACTTGATATAATTGAAGCAAAGTAAGTTGATATTTCTGAGTGTACAGTCATATGAATTAAGTTGACTATGGCAGGAATTTGTTGGATATCACTGATAAAAATGAAGAATCCAGTGAAAGTTAACAAAAGTGCGTAGTCAATTTTAAGCATAATTCGTGGATTAATTGCAAGAGCTAATACAACAGATGCAAGCATTGGCCAGATAATATCAATGGCTCTGAAAACACCGAAGAAGAAGAAAACAAATACTGCAGTTGTAATAATAGTTGGACGCCAGCTGATTCTAATTGGTTCGGTTTTTTGAGTAGGAATTTCCTTTTTAGGAATAAGTAGGAAAACCATCCCCATAATAATTAATGATGCTACCAAGTAAGGTACAGACCAATGGAAAAAGACCAGTGGACTAACATCAAAACGGCTAACTAAGAAAATATTGTGCGGATTCCCCCATGGTGTAAATGCGGCACCAATATTTGCTCCCATACCAATCAACGTGACTGGTAATATTTGTGGTAACTTATAACGTTTAGCAATATTTAAATAAAGTGGAATTAAAGTTAATACAGTAATGTCATTACCCAAGAACATTCCGGCAATAACTGCAAGAAGCGAGAATAGCATATTCAGCTTACGAGTATTATCTGCAATACTTGTAAGTTTGTACGCTAAAACATCCAGAACGTGCAAATAAGCATAAATCTGGATAAGTGTTAGCATCGCAGCAACAGACCATAATGTATGAAAGTTAATGTCTGCTAACCGCGGTCTAGCAAAAAAAAGACTAACTACTGTAATTAAAACTGTAATCTGTAAAATTCTATCTTTAGCAATATTCTTTAAGACGGTCATAAAAGGTCCCCCTTACGTATTACAATCGCCTAAAAACCCTATGTACCATTTTGAGCCTTTTTAATGTTGCTTGCAATGATTAATTTTAAAAAATTAAAGATAGACAATGTTTTTGAGCATATTTTTAGTGAAAAGCAGGTTATGATGCTATATTAAAGTAAATGTATAGATCGAAATGAGGGATTGAATATGACAGAAAAAACAATTTCAATCAATATTAAACCAGACGCAAAAGAGGTTATTGAAAAAAATAATCCGGATAATAAAATATTATTGCTTGCCTTGAATGATGGATCAAATAAGTATTCAAAGCTAGGCGGAACATGTACAATTGGTGCGAATTTTCAATTTGTCGTTCTTGATGAAAAAGATCCAAAATATGATATTAAAGTAGATAATAATGTTGGTTTTGACTTATGGACATCATCTGATGAATTAAGCTTTTTTGAAGATGGATTAGTAGTTAATGCTAGAAATTCCACATTGAGTTTATCTGACAATAGTGGCATCCTTGATGGTGCGGTATCGGTTGAACAGTATGTACCGCAAAAATTGACCAAAAAGGAAATGCAAGAAGGCAAGACTTGCTAATCGGTATTAATGAACATATTTAAAAAAACAAAAAATCTTTCAGCGGAATTTAAACAAAATTGGTTTCAATATTTAATCTTGTTTACGAGTATTAGTATTTTAAACCAATTTATCTTTATTCCGCTGTTTCGCTATATTACTACGTTTGTATTGCAAGCAGGTGCGATTCCATTTATATCGTATTCTAATTTAGTGATTATATTGTCTGAGCATCCGTTTGTAGTTTTCTTTTTACTAATAGAATTGGCGTTGCTTTTATTCGTTATTTACAGTCAATTTGCTTTAATTATTTTATTTATAAAAAATAATTTTGCGGTGAAAGCCAGTATTAGTGAGTTTTGGCAATGTTTACGACATTTTAGACTAGGATCACTACTGCTGCTGGCAATATATTTCTTATTGGTGATTCCTTTTGCTAATGTTGTTTTTAGAACGCCACTTTTAGCTAAAATAAAAATTCCCCAATTTATTATTGACTACATGACTAGGAGTGGGATTTTATTAGCTATCTTAATTATTTTTTATCTTGTAATTTTTGTGCTTGCATTTCGCTTTTTATTGACTTTACCGATTATGGTGATTTATAAAACTACAACTAGAGAAGCGATGAAGAAAAGTGCTTTTTTGATGAAAAAGAATTGGCGTAAAGTAATAGGATTTTTTGTTCCTTTAGGCATGCTGGCAATAGTTATTATGGCAATTAATGTTGGTGGGGCGTACCTATTGCAGCTAATTTGGGATACATTTCCTGGAAAATTAGCCTTAATAATGGCTACTATTAATCTGACACTTTTTCAGATAATTAGTGAGTTTTTCTTGATTTGGGTTAGTGCAGTTTCTTTATACTTTTTGATTAAGTTAGTGACTAAAAATAATAATGAAATAAAAGAGAAAGTCACGAATAATAAAATAATCTTGATTACAATTATTTCTATATGGAGTTTGGCAATAACTGGAAATATTATTGAGAATGTCTTTTATTTAGCTGGCTTGGATGATCATGTGCCTGTCACTATTTCTCATAGAGGTGTAAATGATAAAAATGGTGTACAAAATACGATAGAATCATTGAAAAAAACTGCCAAATTAAAACCGGATTATGTAGAAATTGATGTTCATGAAACTAAAGATAATCAGTTTGTAATCATGCATGATGAGAATTTAAAAAAATTAACTGGGGAGGATAAAAGACCTAAAGAATTAACTTTGAACAAGTTAACTAAATTAATTGCAAAAGAAGATGGTTACAAAGGAAAAGTAGTAAGTCTAGATCAATACATGCAAGCTGCACAAAAACTAAAGCAAAAATTGTTAATTGAAATAAAGACCACACCCAATGATTCGAATGAATTTTTGGTAAAGTTTAATAAAAAATATGGTCATGAAATTTTGAAAAATCATTATCAATTACAGTCGCTTGATTATCGAGTAGTTACTAAAATGCAGCAACTTAATCCTAAAATTGAGACTTTGTATATCCAACCATATAATTTGATTTATCCACAGAGTGTGGCTGATGGTTATTCAATGGAGTATTCAACTTTAAGTTCTGATTTTATTTGGCAAGCGCATCTGCAAAAGCATGTTGTTTATGCATGGACCGTCAACAATAAATCAGAAATGAAAAAGATGATGTATGAACACGTTGATGGGATTATTACGGATAATATTTCTATGCTTAATACGGCAATTAAGGAATTTCAGTCTCGTCAAAGTTATGCTAATCGTATCTTAAATTATATGATGGCTTTTCCTATACTTGATTAAAAAAATTGATCATGGTAAACTATACTAGATTTTCGAAAATCTGAAAGGAAGTATAGTACTATGCGTAAAGGTGAAAATTACAACACTGGTTGTGAACCAAACCAAAGACCTAAAAACAAGAGAAATGCTAAGAAGCGTGTTGCTCACGTAGCATCAGTTGTTGCATTTCTTAACAAGGCCGCAAAAGACGAAAACAAGTAAGATTGTTTTTCAAAATAGAAACAGAGAGACTACTAAGAGATCAGTAAAGTTTTCTTAGTAGTCTTTTTTCACGCATATGGATTTGAGAGGACTGAAAACAATGACTAAAAAATATATTCGACTAGTATATTTTGCATTACTTTTAGCATTGATTTTTCCAGTAATTGTATTGAAGATAGCAGATGATTTTTCATCCAATGTAGTTAATGGCATATCTATGATTTTCATACTGGCAATAGTTGTAGGATTATTTTCAGCTAGATATACAGTTAGCTGGTTAATAATTATTCTTACTACAATTGCTGTTGGATTTCTTTTATTAGGATATGTAGTAATGCCTATAGATGAAAAAATATTACTGATAATAATTTTTCCAATTGAAGCTAGTTTATTAGGAATAGTAAGGCATCATATTCTGCATTGGAGTATCGCTAAAAAACGAGAAAATGATATTCAAAGACATATATCGCACTACAACCTAAATGTAAAATTACAGACCTACTATAATGCTAATAAGTTTTATAAACGTGAATTGCATCAAATTGAAGCATATACAGATTTAGATTTATGGGTTAATGTTGAATTAATTAGTTGGGATAGACATCAACAGATTGAAGAATATCATCCAGAATATCATGCTGAAGTTTTACGAAGTATTTCTATGATTTTGAAAAAAACGCGTTTAAAGAGTGAATTTATTTATTATGTGGGTGATGGTATGTTCATGATTATTTCTCCACAAATAAATTTACAAACATATAAAAAAATAAATGAAAAAACAAGGGAAAACTTGCGGCGTATGGATATAGATATACCATTAGAATCTAAGATGGCATCTGAAAAAATCGATATAAATAATTGTAAAAAGTTTTCTGATCTGAACAAAATAAAAAAACATCTCCAACGAGGGTTAGAAACGGATATTATCGTTGAATATTTAAAGGATGATCAAAATGATTAATTGGTTTTATTCATTAGCAATTATTATTACCGCCATTTTTTTTATTAGTTTTGTAATCATTTTCTTTTGTGCATTAAAAATTTACGGCAATGTTGAAGAAGCACTAATTAAAATAAAAAGGAAAAAGAAAAATGAATGATGTAATGCAAATAATTACTCTTATTTCAATTTGGCTGTCGTTACTAATGTCTATTATTACTTTAAGTGGAGCAATTGCATTTTGGCTTAAACATAGTAAGGTTTTGGTTAAAATAGTGCCACTAAAGCGGTATCCCAAAGTAACGATTGTTGTTCCAGCTCATAATGAAGAATTGGTAATTGAGAAAACAGCTACAGCAATTTTAAATTTAAATTATCCTAAGGATAAATTGGAAGTATTATTTTATGCTGATAATTGTGAAGATAAAACAGCTGATGTTTTAGATGAAGTTTTAAAAAATAAGCAGTATTACAAATGTAACGCACGAGTTATTAGACGAACTGGTTCTGGTGGTAAAGCTGGTGTGTTGAATGATGCTTTGAAGATTGCCCATGGTGAATATTTAGGTGTTTATGATGCAGATGCGATGCCAGAAGAGAATGCATTATACTTTCTAGTTAAAAAAGTACAAGAAAATCCGCAACGTTATATGGCAGCCTTTGGTCGTAATAAAACGCGTAATGCTAAACAGAATTTTTTAACTAGATGTATTAACCAAGAAATCGTTGTAACACAGAGAATTCAACATTGTGGCATTTGGCAATTATTTAAAATAGGTCGTATTCCAGGAACAAATTTTATTATTAATAAAAAATACGTTGAATCAATTGGTGGTTGGCGTAACGGCGCTTTAACAGAAGATACTGATATCTCTTTTAAAATTATGGGATCTGGTAAATTGATTGCTTTAGCTTATAATTCTGAAGCTTTTCAGCAGGAACCAGAGCGTTTAAAAGATTATTACTTCCAACGATTACGTTGGGCTAAAGGAAATTATGAAGTAGTTATTAATAATTTTAAGCATATCTTTGATAAGAGTAACTGGCGTGTGAAGCTCGAAACTTTTTATTATTCTTGTACTTTCTTTTGGTTTAATGCGGCGATCGTTTTATCTGATTTTATTTTTTTAGCGAATTTATTTACAATGATTGCACATGTTTGGAATCCAAATATTCAACTGCCATTTACGATTACTTCTAGTAATATATTGTTAGCTCAAATTCTTTTGTTAAATTGGTTATTAATGATTTTATTATATGTTTTGCAAATCAATGTTGCTATGTGTACACAATATGGCCAAGCAACTACCGAACAAATTTGGCTTGCTATAGCATCATATTTTACTTATTCTCAGTTATTCATTATCGTTTCAATTCATGCCGTATGTTCAGTATTTTGTGACAGAATTTTTCATCGTGATGGTACTAAGTGGGTTAAAACTAAAAGATTTGCTGATTAATTTAGGAAGATAAAATGAAGAGACTAAAATTAGTGCCCCTAACATTTATATTAATAATTGTAATTTTTACAGCGATTATGGCTTATGTACGACTGGATAATAGTCATCAATTAAAACAGAATTTTTATAGACAATGGCAAAAATATTACGTTGTTAAAATTAATGAAAAAGAAAGTTATATTAATACTACGCCTAATTCAAATAAGTATACTGCTTTGTCTGAAGGGCAAGGATATGGGATGTATATTTCTGCTTTAGCAGCTCAGAATGGTTTTGATGATAAAGCCACGTTTGAACGTCTAAATAATTTTTATTTAAAACACCGTGAAACAATTAATAAAAGAAAAACTGCTTTAATGTCTTGGCGTGAAGTTGAAGAAAATGGTAAGTGGCAGGTAGATAAAAATAGTGCAACTGACGGTGATTTATTTATTGCCGAGGCGTTGTTGCTAGCAAGTAAGGTATATAAAGATATTCATTATCAAGATGAAGCTGTTAAGATATTGCAAGATATTTTACGTTATGAATATAATGCTAAAACTAGAACGCTAACGGTAGGAAATTGGGCTAATAAGAATTCTAAATATTATGATTTAATGCGTACATCAGATGTAATGCCGGAATTCTTTGATAGTTTTTATAAAGCTACGGGTGATGATCGCTGGTTGACGATAAAACGAACTATGCTTGAGCGTCTTTATCAGCTTAGTCGCCAGCATAAAACAGGCTTAGTACCAGATTTTGCGTGGGTTAGTGCAACAAATGCTCAGCCAGTCAAAGCTAATACAGTTGCTACCAAAGATGATGGTAATTTTTCCGCGAATGCTTGTCGTGTTCCAATGATGTTAGCTAATAGTAATAATAAAGTGGCTAAAAAAATTGAAAATCGAATGCTTAAATTCTTCAGTAAGCAGAATGTAGTAACAGCTGGCTATACTTTAAGTGGCAAAGCAATTAATAATTATGAGTCTGCAAGCTTTAGTGCACCGATTTTTTGTGCTGTGAGTTTTAATAGAAAAGAAGGCTATGATAATTTATTTATGTCACAGCAATATATTTTTGCTAAACGTTTACCACAAAATAATTATTATGATGCAGCTCTAACTACTATTGCAGCTTTAGATGCTGCTAAAATGTAGTTGAAGTATTATTTATTTTTTGGTAACATAGTAAAAATTTTTAACTTATTTATTGAGGAGGATAAAAATGGGATTAAATGCATACATTCAAGGTTTTAACAGTTTAGAGTCGATTGATCGTGCACCAGGATATTTTAAGTATCATCATCATTCAGTTGCTGATCACTGCTTTAGAACAGCAGAACTTGCACAAATGATGGGTGATATTGAAGAAGTGCATGGTGATAAAAAAATCAATTGGAAGGCTCTTTATGAAAAGAGTTTAAATCATGATTATACTGAACGATTTATCGGTGACATCAAAACACCAGTTAAATATGCTACTCCTCAACTTAGAAAGATGATTGGTGATGTTGAAGAGACAATGACTACCAAATTCATCAAAGAAGAGATACCAAAAGAATTTCAAGAAATTTATACTAGACGTCTTTCAGAAGGAAAAGATGACACCTTAGAAGGAAAGATTTTGTCAGTTTGTGACAAGTTAGATCTGTTGTACGAAGCTTATGGGGAAATTGAATTAGGTAATCCTAATCCGGTTTATATGCAAATGTTTAAAGAAAGTCTTGAAACAATCAAGAAGTTTGATGATTTAGTTTGCGTACAATATTTTATTAAGAAGATTTTGCCAGATCTTTTTAAAGGTGATTTTGCAGGAAAAGATAAGATGCAACGGATAGCTTTTAGCATTTTATTGTTAGGGGATGATGAATAGGTGAAATTTCAATGTAGTTCATGCGGGCTCCGCATGGACTCTTTGCATTTTAAGCAAGAAGGATTAATGAATCCTAAATTAACCAGTATTTGTGATATTTGCATAACGCGTAATTTAAATCCAGAAGACTATTCCAATAATGCAGTATCCACATTTGCTCAAAGTTTGCTATATACATTTGTTGGTGCAGATAAAAAGCAAGATCAATTAAATTTTATTGTAAAAAATAAAAAAGCTCGTAAAAAATACGAAGCTTTTTTGCAAGATTATGATGGTAATGAAATTGCACGCCAACAGATTAAACGGTCTGATTTTAATCTAGCGGTAATCAAAAGTGAAGATGGACAAAATGATTATGTACCTAACCAAGGTATAACCTTTGAGCAGAATCTGAAAAAAATGGGTTTGGAAATCAATTTTCAATTAAATGAAGTGGATTTTATTGACCGTGAACGCATTAGAGCTAAATATAAGTATCGCTGCCAGTATTGTGGTAGACGCGGTCATAGTGTAGATCATAAAGACCCCGTTTCATTAAGTCATAATAATAGTTTGGATAATTTGACTTTAGCTTGTGCAGAATGTAATCGAATTAAGTCGGATATGCCATATAAGTTATTTGTTCAACTAAATGATCAAATTTCTGATATTAATAAAAAACTTGTTAAGTATGAAAATGCATTAGGCACTTTAAGAGAAGAATTTGAGCATCGTCGTCGTTATTTAGCTGCGCAAGTGCATCTTAAGGATATAATTAATGATCCTGAGTTGAATGAAATCAGAAAGCAAAATAAAAGCTTACAGGATGCAATTGATAGTTTGCAGAGTGATTATGACGATTTACGTCAAATTCGTAAGACATACTTTGATACAGGTTGGAAACTAGCACGAATTAAAGAAAATAATGATATTATTTAAGCCGCTGGATAGCTATTTTAGAATTAATTCTAAAATAGTTGAACGAAAATAATAAAAAGATCATTCCCAATAATTGAGAATGATCTTTTTTGCTTATCTAATTCGATCTTCAGGATCAAATAAATATTTGTTGCACTTAACTTCATTTTTAACGGTAGGGTGGAATAGCAAGAATGCTAAAAGTAATTGTCCAACGTAAGGAATTACGCTTAACCACCACCAGCCACCATTAAAACCAGCATCGTGCAAACGACGAACAGTGTGACCTAATTGTGCTAAGAATGCCCAAATGGTTACAGCAGCGAAGAAAATAAGGAAAATGATGAAGAATACAGCAATTACTTGTGAATCGTCAGAGTTTAAGCCAGTGACCCTGAATGGAATAAAAAGCAAGAAAGCAATCAAGTAGCATGCAAGCACACCGATTACCATAACCACTTGATTAATAGCAGTACCTACCCAAAATGATGTTCTAGTAGATCTGGCATCCCAATTAAAGCAGTCAAAGAAATGTTCCTTCAAAATTTGTCCGATTGTTGGTACAGGAACTTTTTCTTTTTTTCCTTCGGGATAATCTTGATCGCTAAATAAGTATTTACCCCACTTTACCTTGCGCTGAGCTGAAGGCTGTAGTGCTAAATAAAATAGAAACATTGTGCCGTAGCCAGTAAATGTAGACCAATACCAGTAGCCACTATAGCCAACATCGTGCAAACGACGAACCATTTGACCAAGACCTGCTAGAAATACCCAGAGATAGACTACAATGGCGACAACGGCATCAATTACTCTAATACCGGGATTGATGTTTTTATTAAAAGCATAGAAACCAAGCACAATACATAAAATGGAAAGAATGAAGTTGATTAAAACACTCCACCAGTAGGATTTACGTGTTGTTCTAGCACTCCAATCAAAGGGATGCAAGTAAGCTTCATTTAGAATTTGACCAAAACTTTCTGCGGGTGGCATGGGCAAACTATCATCATAAGACTTGATGAAGTAATATACTTTTTCATTCATATTTTTCCTCCAAATAATTTTTCTTAATTATAAACTAAACAAACGAGAAGTTTGCTTACTTCTCGTTTGTTTATATCTAAAAATCCATTTTTCTAAAGTTACTTAAGAACTTTTGAGTCTTTTCATTTTGTGGATTATCAAAGATTTGAGCGGGTGAACCTTGTTCAGTAATTACACCGTCACTAATAAATAATACACGGTCTGAGATGCTCTTAGCAAAGCCCATTTCGTGAGTAACGATTGCCATTGTTAAACCGGTTGTAGCTAGTTTTTGCATAACATCTAGCACTTCACCAACCATTTCAGGGTCAAGGGCACTAGTTGGTTCATCAAAGAGTAAAACTTCTGGATTCATTGAAATCGCACGAGCAATAGCTACACGTTGCTGTTGTCCACCTGATAATTGTTGTGGCTTGGCCTTGATAAATGGCCCCATACCAACTTTTTCTAAGTTTTCCATAGCGATCTTACGTGCCTCGTCTTTGGAACGCTTAAGAACTAATTCTTGACCGATCATGCAGTTTTCTAACACATTCTTATTTTCAAATAAATCGAATTGTTGGAAAACCATACCCACCTTTGATCTGAAAGCATTGCGATTATAACCAGGTTTTAAAATATTTTCGCCGTGGAAATCAATTTCTCCGCCGGTAGGTTCTTCAAGTAAGTTGATGCAACGAAGAGTAGTTGACTTACCACCACCGGAAGGACCAATAATAGTTACAATCTCGCCTTTTTTGATATCAACAGAGATATCTTTTAAGACTTGGTGACTGCCATAGGCCTTTTGCATATGTTTTAAAGAAATAATTGTTTCGTTTGATTCAGTCATTAGTTATTTACCTCCGCATCTTTTGGAGTACCAACTTGAACTTGGTTGGCCATCAAGTTGTAATTCTTATTACCTTCAAGTCGCTTTTCAATAAAGTTAAAGATTCTAGTAATAGTAAATGTCAAAATTAAGTAGATTGCTGAAATCATCAAATAAGTTGGGAAGAACTTGAATGATTGACTGGCAATTGTTGTACCAACGAAGAATAATTCTGAAACTGAGATAATACTCAATACTGAAGTATCCTTAATATTAACGATAAATTCGTTAGTAATTGAAGGTAAACAATTCTTAATAGCTTGAGGTAAGATAATATGCCACATTCTTTGGTTGTGAGTCATACCGAGAGCACTAGCTGCTTCGAATTGTCCTTCTGGAGTTGAAATAATACCACCACGAATAACTTCGGCAAGGTAAGCACCAGTGTTAATAGAAACGATAATTAAAGCGGCAACAGTTCTGTTCAAGTTTAAGTGCCAGAATTGAGCAATACCATAATAAATTACGGCAGCTTGAACCATCATTGGAGTACCACGGAAGATTTCAACATAAACTGACAATAACCATTTAACAAAGTTTAAAGCCCAGCGCTTCCCACGAGTAGTTGGAGTAGGGATAGTACGAACAATACCTACAAGTAAGCCGATGAAGAAACCGACGATGGTACCAACTAGAGCCAAAAGTAATGTCATGCCAATACCTGACATAATCATGCCACCGTATTGCTTCCAAGTAGTAACAAGCCAATTTTCATTCTTGGTTTCGTTACCAGCCTTAGGTTGTTCTCTAATAGCTTGTGACATCAATTGATCACGCTTTTTGTTGGAAATGGTTCTTAAAGTGGCGTTAACTTCGTTTAAAAGTTTAGTGTTGCCTTTCTTTACACCAATACTTGTAACAGAGTCATCATGATCAACCTTAAAACCAGCCATCTTATTTAAGTTAATGGCAATAATATTAGGGTTAACATTGTGGTAACTTTCAAATTCAATATCTTCAGCAACGTAGCCATCAATTGTACCTGATGAAAGACTTTGACGCATGGCTGAAAAATCACGCATAGCTGGTTCTCTCTTAGAACCCTTTAACTGCTTGATCAAGTCGTAGTGCAAAGTACCTTGTTGTGCAGTTAATTTAGCACCTTTGAAGTCAGATAGCTTCTTGGCGTTTGAATATTTACTTGCCTTGTTAGTAATTACAACAAATGTGCTCTTACGGTAAGGTTCTGAGAAGTTAATTGCTTTACGTCTTTCAGCAGTAGGTGACATACCAGCAATGATCAAATCGATCTTACCTGAAGTTAAAGCAGGAAGAAGACCATCCCATTGAGTCTTTTCAACTACAACTTTTTTATGAAGTCTTTTACCAATAATTTTGGCAATTTGAACATCATAACCATTTGCATATGAATTAGAGCCATCAATTGGAACTGCACCATTTGTTTTAGTTGGTTGAGTCCAGTTGTAAGGTGGATAATTGGCTTCCATACCAATCTTTAATGTACCAGAATCTTTTTTAGCAGCTTGAGTTGAATGGCTGTTAAAGTTGAATCCGATAAAAATACTAAGGAGTACTGTCATTAATGCAGCAATCCATCTAAATCTTGACTTCAATTGTAAAAACCTCCAAAAATAGTTTTCAATCCAAAGCCAATACAATAAAGCGTAAATAAAAACCTCGCTTGCCAAAACAAACGAGGATAATAATCATTAGTGTTCAAACCAAATCTTATAGCGCTCCTCGGGGACTAACCGAGACAGTCTGCAGGATATGCTCCTGTAGCCCAACAGATTAATACGCGAATATTGAATCCATTTCGGCGGCAACCCTGAGATATTCTTCTTCATCTTCGCGGACTCCAAAATACCTTGTGATTGTCGCAACCTCTATTGCATTGGAAAATTATTTAACTGACAAACAGATTAAAGGAAAAATATATATTTGTCAAGTCCAACCATTATTGGAAGCGTAATCTCTTTTCTTCATATCTGAAACGTAAGGATTTCCAGCAACATAATAACGCAGTTTTTTGTTTGCCCAAATAGGATCAGATTGGTTGATACCGACACGTTTATCTGCAATTATTTTCTGGGCAATGCGCTTATGATTGTCGGCTAAATCAATGGTAAACGGAGAATCAGAAAGAAAATGTAGATTCCAATTTTTATCATGAATCCCAAAAGCCTGCATCATTTTAGCAGGGCCATTAGTAATAAGTACACCGCTTTTTCCATTTCTATTTTTGATCATGAAATCAATACCCCAAGCAGGATCGATGGCACGAACCAACACACCTTGTGGTTCATTTTCTTCTTGGCAAGCAACATCGAAGAAAAAATACTGGCGTTGGGCATAAATATAAATAGTACCACCGGTGCGGTAAAGGCCTTCATTGGCCGGACTGCGATGGCCGCCATATGAATGAGCAGCACGATCAAGTTTACCCATGTAAGCTTCTGCTTCTACGATATAGCCGCCGAGTTTTTCTTGTCCATCATTAAAAGTGAGTGGTCGTCCGATTAAGTCACGAGTAATTTCATCGGTAGATCGATTAGTAAAATATTCTGCGTAATTCATAAAGTGCCTCGTTATTTCTAAATTCATCTTTTAGTAATACACTAAAAGATGAAACGAGGAATTTCAAATGACGGAAATTAAATTAGTACGAATTTATGATCATGAACAACCAGGAGGCTACCGAATTTTGGTTGATCGGATGTGGCCACGTGGAATAAGTAAAGTCAAAGCAAACTTGGATGAATGGGCTAAGCAAATTGGTCCAACAAATGAATTAAGAAAGTGGTTTAATCATGAAGACGAAAAATTCCCTGAGTTCAAAGCAAAATATATTAATGAACTAGATGAGAATAATTTCGCAACTGAATTTATTAAAATAGTGCGGAATAAGTTGAAATCTGACGATGTGTTGTTTCTCTACGGTGCGAAAAATAGAGAACATAATCAAGCTGTGGTGCTGAAAAAATATGTAGAAAATCATCTATAAGCAAATAAGCAAAAACCTAATCTCATTATCAAGATTAGGTTTTTGCTTATAAATGTTTATGTCCATGTTTTTTAACACGCCAGAAGTGGAAAATAATAGTTAAACCCAATATTGCAAATACGATAATTGCAAATGCCGTATTTGGCATTTCCCATTTAAGTGGTGGCAGAGCTAGTAATAATTTTAATGCAATAATTCCAATTAAAACGTAAGCCATAGGTTCTAATTCTGGAATTATATCCATTAATTTAATTATAATTTCGGCTACACCTCTCATGCAGAGGATACCGATCATTCCACCAATCAAAACAACTACGGGATTATCCGAAATAGCTAATGCTGCAAGAACAGAGTCAATTGAGAAAACAATATCCATTGATTCAATCGAAATAACCGTTCGCCAAAAAAGTGAAAGAACGTGTTTTTTCTTCTTTTTATTTTTATAGTGTGCTTTTTCACGGGATTCTTTTTCTTTTTCGTGTTCAGCAACTTCTTTAGGGTGGCGTTGATCATAGAAGAATTTAATTGATAAATAGAATAGATATATACTACCGGCTAATTTGATTTCCCAGAAGTTAATTAAATAAGTACCTATTCCAATTACAATGAATCTAAAAAGATATGCTCCCCAAAGTCCGTATAATAAGGATTTTTCTTTCTCACTTTTTGTGGGTAGTACCTGTGTTTGAGCTGCTAAAACTACAGCATTATCAACTGAAAGAAGACATTCCATAATAATTAAAGTCAGAATGATCATCCAGTCCTTGCCGCTTGTTAAAACATGCAACCAATTGTTACCATCAAAAAATGGAGCATACATTTTAAGAATTGCCATGTAAATAACTCTTTTCTAATTCTATTAACTTAAGTTTTTCTTTTTGACCTAGACGGTATGTTCCTACCTTGTTATTAGATAAAATAATTCGATGGTCTGGAATAAAGATTAATACAGGATTTAGAGCTACCGATCGTGAAGAAGTAGCATCTGGTAATCCAGCCGCTACTGTGCCGTAACTTACAGTAAGACCATAAGGAATTTTTTTGACAACTTCTAGTACTTTTCTTTGAAATTCGGTTCCGAATTTAGAAATATCGATTGGAACATCAAATTCTTTTCTAGTGCCTGCGAAGTATTCCTTTAATTGTGTAGTATAAGGTTCTAATCGCTTAGGATCGTGAATTAGCATTCTATGAGGATAAAAGCTAAAAATAGGAGAGACAGTTTCGTCTCCTTTAAGGCCAACATAAGTTAAGCCGAACTCAGATGCAGTTAAGAAATACGTCCAAGAATCAATCGTAACATAATCATAATAAAAAAATCTGTCATGTTTTCACCACCCATATACATGAAAAAAGCTGGTATTCTTAGAATAACAAACCAGTCATTTTAATTCAATTGCTTAAACACATCAAGAGCATCCCCGATAATTTGTGTAACTTGTGGAGCAGGGATGGGAGTTTTATTAATAGAGTAGATTTTGGCAGATCCTTTTTTATATGCTAATAATTGGGCAAAAGGATAGACGACAAAACTTGTTCCGCTAATAATGATTAAATCAGATTTTTGCATATTGTTAATCGAAACGTTTAATACTTCAGGATTAATTGCTTCCCCATAAAGTACAATACCAGGACGAATAATTCCACCGCAATTTTTATGAAGATAGCCATTGGCATACTCTGAGTATGAAACTTGTTGGTGACACTTAGTACAATAAATATTATATAAATTGCCATGAAATTCTGTGACGTGAGTATTTCCTGCTTTTGTATCTAAACCATCAATATTTTGCGTAATTAAATCTCCTTTTTGACTACACAATTGGGCAAATTTTTTATGGATTAAATTGGGTTGAGCACTTGGAAAATACATATTTTCCATCACAAAATTGTAGAAAAGTTCTGGACGATGAAAAATTGTGGCTTCACTTAAAATAGTTTCAGGACTTTCTTTAATACCATTATAGATACCATTTTTAGAACGATAATCTGGGATGCCCGAATGAGTAGATACTCCAGCACCAGTTAAAAATGTAATATGTTTTGCTTGATCAATATCTTTTTGTAATTCAGTTATATCATTTGGCTTCATAATATTTACCTTCATAGGTCTGTTTAATTTAATTATAAATCAGTGCTTTGTTATAATGGAAAGAAATATAACAATTGAGGAGAAGTTTTATGACATACATGTCTTATTTTTACATTATAGTTAATATATTAATGTTGGCTTATGCTTGCTATAGCTGGTATTGGCAAGCAAAGATAGAATTTAGCGGGCGTTACCGTATCTCCTCAATTATTTGGGCAATTATTTTTATTTGGCTAGGATTTACATGGAATTACATTGAAAAAGGTGATCTAGGCTTGAACGTATTTTTAGCCTTATTCTTATTAATTAGTATTGTAGATGGATTTTCTGGTTTTAGTACAAAAAGAATGGTTGTCTCAGGCTATTTTAAAAGAACAGTTAAATATGAGGAAATCGCCAATATCACGCTAATTAATGTTCCTAATCAAAATAAGCCCTTAGTAATGGCACTTTTCAGAACCAATAACAATAGGGCTTATATGATGCGTTTTCGTGTTCAAATTAATGAAGTATTGCCAGCACTTCAAAAATATATTGGCAAAAATATTCCAGTTGAAATTCAAGCTTAATTGCTACAGAATTGGTGAAAGCATACGAGAGAAACTTTGCAAGGTTCGCAGCCAGCGACCTTGCTTTTTTATTTCTTCAGGAGTAAGCAGGTGACTTTTTTTCATGTCTTCTTCAAAAGCCTCAGCCATTTTTTTATTGAAATTTTTATCATAAAAAATAGCATTATCCTCAAAATTAAGACTGTATGATCGATAGTCCTGGTTCATTGAACCCACTGAGGATAAGTTATCATCAATAATAGTAGTTTTAGCGTGTAAAAATCCATCTTCATAAATATAAATTTTTACGCCGAAACGTGTTAATTCATTGGCATACCATTGAGTTGCACGATAGATGAATGGATGGTCTGGCTTGCATGGAATCATAATTCTGACGTCAACTCCAGACATGGCGATAGTTTGCCAAGTTGCAAAAACCGCATCATCAGGAATTAAGTAAGGCGTTTGTACCCACAAGCGTTTCCTAGCAAGTAGCATTAGACGCATCATGCCGTTACGCATATAAGATGTATAACGATCCGGTCCGTCTGAAATAATCTGTGTGGCAACGTCATCTTGATGAATATTCTTTTCGTCAAGATCAGGAAATAAAGTGGAATTAAAGCGAATAATCTCATCATCATTATTTATAGAAGCGTTCCAATCCATGACAAATCGTTCTTGTAATAAAAGTGAGGCGGAACCAACAATACGTACCTGACTATCACGCCAATGACCAAATTTCTTTTTTCTTCCTAAGTATTGATCCCCGATGTTGAAACCACCAGTCCAAGAAATCTTACCATCAATAACAACAATTTTTCGGTGTAGGTGGTAATTGATCCGATATCTCGTAATCATATTTCTTGATGTGATAAAGGGGAGAACTTTACCACCGGCTTTGCGTAATTGGTCAAACCAAGCTTTAGTAGCTCCCATTGATCCCCATGCATCATAGACAACGCGAACTTTAACACCTTGTTGTGCTTTTTTTATCAATAGCTGCAGGACGCGATTACCGATGTCATCATTATAAAAAGTATAAAATTCAATATTGATAGTTTCTTTTGCCCTAACAATATCTTTTAACATATCATGAAAAAAAGTATTGCCTTCTGTATATAGTTTTACATTATTATTTTTGGTTACAGGAGCTTCATCATCTTGATTAAAAAAGTTGATGGCAATTTGTCCTATATTTGATGTATCTGAAGGACTTGTTTTTTTAGGAGCTTTTGCAATAGATTTTTGTACATTACGTAAGCCAATGTGGTGCTGTTTGTTAATTGCAAAAATGTTTTCCTGGGAAATACCACGACCAAAAAATGCGTAAAGTGTAATTCCAACGATAGGGAAAATGAGCAAAATAATTAGCCAAGCCCAGGTTGTTGATACTGAACGTCTACGATGGAAAACAATGTAAAAAGCTAAGATCGTGTTAGTAATAAAGATAATTCTGATAAAGTCGTGCCACCAGACCATAGTTTTCCTCCAAAATAAAAATTACTTTTTTAAATTAAGAAATTTATCAACAATATCAATTACAAACGGATTATCATGCATCCAACTATGCTCAGCGTCGTTTTTACCACGAACTTCAACTTCTTGATAAAAGTGAGCTTTAGGAGCCAAAATATAGCGAATACTTTTGGCAGAAACAACTGAAATAAATTTGTCAGTATTTGTATTATCCAATACATTACCATAGATATTTAAAACTGAGATATTAGGATTGAATTTTCTTCTATTAAATAAGAGATATAAATAATGTGGGTTCATCATATTAGGGCGTCCATTTTCGTTTAAAAGATTAACATTAGGAACATCGCCCAAATAAGTAACTCCATTGAAGGGCCCCGCAATTAAAGCACATTTTGTTAAATGCGGAAACGATTTGCTCAAGTAGTGCTTCATTTCTGTTCTAATAATGCAAGGACAGGCTAATGAGTGAGCAACGGCAATATAGTTTTTAAATCCATATCTTTTAGATAAAAATGGTAAAACAAAGCTTAAATAGTAATCAATACCATAAATTCCGACAATTCTTTGTCTAAAGGCTACTTGAACGATGGGGTGCTTATCGCCAGTCCAAGTACCTTCTAGTTTGAAATTGCCTAGTAAATCTACAGTTACTTTTAGAAATTTTTTGTTTCCCTTATCTGAAGTGGCATGTTGAATCATGACATTGGTGGTATAGTCACCGCCACGAAAACCGTGAAAATAGATAATTGGAACTTGTTTTTCCGTACTTTTTTCAATTATGGCCTTATTTTCAATATGACGTTTATGTAATTTTAAGAATATTCTTGTAGGTGCAAAGGTGGCGATTAATCCTAAAGAAATCATGTTAAACATGCTGGGTTCTTGCTCGAGATCGTATCGATGATTTTTTTCGGCTTCTTCTGCGTATTTTTTTGTATTAAAGAACATCTTTTGCCACCTTCTTGTCAAAATCTTTTATAATTAATTAGAATAAATACATTTTACCATTGTGGTGTAATTTTTTTCTTGGGGTAGATATCGATGAAATTTTTTGCAGTAAAAAAAGGACGTAAACCAGGTATATATCGCACTTGGGATGAAGCAAAAGCACAAGTTGATGGCTTTTCCGGTGCAGAATATAAATCTTTTAAAAATATTACTGATGCAATTGAATTTGCAGATGTCCATGAAGATTTAATTGAACCTGATAATGATACATTAGAAAATGCAGTAGAAAAAATAAAGCAAAAAAGTAAAGCGGTTGATGCAACTAATTCAATAAATACTAAAGCTAAAAGTAGTTCTACTAAATATTTTGCGACAATTTATACAGATGGTGGTACGCGTAATACTGGTGTATTTAAAGGTGGTCATGTTAAAAAGACTGACAAGGCTGCTTGGGCATATTTAATTGAATGGGATAGCCAATCCGTTCACGATGCTGGTGGGGAATATGGAGCAACTAATAATCAAATGGAACAAACTGCTTTGATCAATGCATTGAAGAAGTTGATAGAGTTAGGTTTTAACGAAAAACATTTATTATTTGTGCTTGATTCTCAGTATGTTTTAAATGCTATTAATAATCACTGGTTAGAAGGTTGGAAGAAGCGCGGTTGGAAACGATCATCTGGCCCACTTAAGAATGTATCTGAATGGAAAGAATTAGATGAATTATTAAAACATTTCCCAGATAGCACGTTTAAATGGACTAAGGGACATGCGAATAATCGTGGTAATGAATTTGTAGATCATGAGTTAAATCGCTATATGGATAAGAAAATGTAAAAGCAAAGGCATGACTATCATTTTGATAATCATGCCTTAATTATTAACCGAAAATATGACTGAAGAAGTTTACAACATTGTCCCACAATTGTTGTAACCAACTACGGTTTTCTTGTGTATTAAATTTGTTAAAGATGTTCTTAGCACCATTTTGAATTTGACTTGAAAGTTTAGAAGCTTGTGATTTAAAGCTGCCATTTTTTAAAGCGCCGGAATCACGAATTTCAATTAACAAATTAACTATTTGATTTTTTTGATTATTGTTAATCGTATTGCCTAAGTGGTTAATGTTAATTTGGTTATTCACGATATCGCGAATTTGACTGTCAGAAATATTTTGTCCTTGTTTAGCCATTTCTGATTTTGCACCGGCAATCGCATTATTTAATTGGGCATCGGAGTAGCCTTCTTTATTTTTGTTATCTTGTGTAATACCACTCAAAGTGTTCATTTCATCTTGAGCTGCATTAACTTGTTTTTGATTCAATGCGTTACCGTTTTTGGCATAGGCAGCATAAACACCGGCTAAGGCTCCAGAACCATCAATTGGTACAGCACTTGTAACGTAAATATTGGCATCAGTAATACCGGCGGTTAAAGCTGCATTTTTATATTGGTTAGCAGTAATCGTAGTGATATTATTTTTGCCATTGTAGTCTAAAATTTTTACGTTAATACCTGAACCACTGCTTGTTTTTTGAATCATTGCGCTAGACCACACTCCAGAAGAAGTGGTGAAGTTGTCGCCTGATGGATTTAAGTATTTAACTAAATCAGAACCAGTAACAGTGATTGTTTGGTAATTGCCACCGTTTAAAGGAGCAGTTAAAGTTTTTAAAGTACCATCTCTTTGAGAATCAGTTAATGAAGTACCTAGTGTAACCACTGGTGTGTCATCATCTGCTAAAACTGTATGGTGTGTAAAGGTAAATGCCGCGACCATACTTAGTAAAATTGTCGTTAGAAATGTAAATATTTTTTTCATTGATATACTTCTTTCTTTGTTGTTTATATTTTTTGATTCAGTAGAGCTATTATACTAAAAAATGAATAAAAGGTAATAAAGCATAATCTAAAAATTCCTAAAATATTAGAAAATGAAAATGTCCCTCTTCCATAATTTCGATCTAATTCTTTAAGATGGTATAATAAATAACAATAAAAGGGGGACATTATGTTACAAGTGCCTAAGTTAACTATCATTATGCCGGTTTACAACACGGCACAATATCTGCCACGCGCTTTTGATGCTTTACTTAAGCAAATCGACAAAAGCTTTAAGTTGATCGTGGTTGATGATGGCTCAACTGATAATTCAGTTGAGGTAGCCCAAAACTATGCCCATCGCTTTCCATATTTTAAATTAATTAAAAAGAAAAATGGCGGCCCATCTGATGCACGTAATGTTGGTATGGAGTATATTGACACGCCATATGTCACCTTTCATGATGGTGATGACTGGGTGGATCCAGGCTATACGTCTTTTTTTATTCGCGCTTTTGAAGAACATCCTGATGTAAATCTTGTTTCTTGTGGGTATTGGATGGACTATCCAGATAAAAAGTCACGTGTTGTTGGACGACCTGAAGGCGGTTTTTTAACGCGTGGTGAAACTTATCTAAAATTAACCAATGTTTTTGGTTCGCCAATGAAAGGCTATAGTTGGAATAAAGCTTATAAGACAGCAATTATTAAAAAATTCCATTTACAATTTGATCGCGATATTTCACTACTTGAGGATCAAATTTTTAATGTGAAATATATTTCTGTAGCTAAAGGAGTTTATTATACTCAGCGTCCTTACTACCATTATTGGCAAAGAAAAGGAAGTATTATTCATCAACCTAATGTTAAAAAGGTAGCCGATAATTTCCGTGGTAATTATCGAGTATGGCGCAGAATTATTAAGACGATGCTGAAAGATCATGAAGATGAGAAGATGCGTAAAAAATTAGATCGTTCACCTCTTCGTGATAGCGATGTTCAATAAAGAGGAAGTTGTATGAAAGAAAAAGTTAATGGTGTCGAATTTTATTATCATAAATTAGGTAAGGGAGTACCTTTACTACTGCTTCATGGACACCATTTAGACGGCGGAATGTTTGATAAAATTGTGGCTCCACTTTCTCTTTACTACACGGTATACGTTTTAGATATGCGTGGTCACGGCCTTAGTGAAGGTGACATTGCGGAACACTACAAGACTGAAGTGGAAGATGTTTATTCTTTTATTAAGCAAGTAGGAATTGAGGGATGCTACTGTTTCGGCTTTGATGCTGGCGGTTTAGTTGCAATGATGCTGGCTAGAAAGCATTCTGATATTTTTAAGAAAATGATTGTGGCAGGCGTTTTTGTAAATGGTGCAGGTATTCGTCCATACCACTATTTGACTGAGGGCTTTCACCGCTTTTTAAAGCTTGACCGCGATAGCCGAGTAGAATTAACAGAATCATTTATTTCAGAAGATGATTTAAGAAAAATTACGACACCAACTTTGTGTGTGGTTGGTGAAAAAGATTGGGTTAAGGTTGAACACGTTCGTTGGTATAGCCAATTAATGCCTAATGCACGTTTGGTAATTATGCCACGACAAACACATGATAGCTACGCAGTTAGAAGTTTAAAATTACTTGATTTGATTAAGGGCTTTTGCAAATGAAATGATTTGTTTATTGATTTAGAGTAAAAAAAGTAATATTAAAATCAAATTTTGAATGCATTAACTAGTTTTTTAGTAGTTAATGCTTTTTTAGTAGTGTTATATTAGGAGAAAATCTTGTTTAGATAAACAGAAATGTGGACAGTATTAATAATAAATTTACTAATTGCGATTGCATTAGCATATTTTGGCTTAAAAGAAAGACAAGAAGCTTTTAGTTGGTTTACAGCAGGCAGTGTCTTTATAGTATTTGGCCTAATTTTACTAATCAGCGCAATTCCTGTATTCAATGATTTCAATGCATCATCATTATTGATGTTTATTGGTGGAATTTTGCTTATCGTAGGAATTATTGCTCTAATCATTGGGTTTGCTACTAAAGCAGCAAGAATAGTAAGTTTGCGAGATATAGCAATTGCAATGGAAATTGCGGCAGTTTGTGTAATTTATTTAATTCATAATTTGGATCTAAGTTTCATAAATTTATTTGTACCAGAACTTTCAGTTATTATTGGCTTTTTATTGTTTGTATTTTCAAGAAAGAAAAATTAACTAAATTTACGTTTTATTTTAAACGTAAAAAAGGACGTAAAAAAATGCGCCCTTTTTTACGTCCTTTTTGAAACGGAAAATTGTAATTTTTCGTCCTTTTTTGGACGTAAATGCTATAATTTAGGAAATGAAAGTAGGTGAGTTAATGCGAGAGACTAATAATTTAGAATTTAAAGAAACGATAACTAATACTTTTTTAAAAACAGTCAGTGCATTTGCAAATTATGGTGATGGAGAAATTAAATTCGGTATTAAAGATGACGGAACAGTAGTTGGAGTGAAAGATCCAGTTCAAACATGCTTAAATATTGAAAATAAGATTAATGATGCATTTAGACCTCAAGTCGATTATCGTTTACATATTGATGAACAGACTAATGTAATTACGTTAAAAGTTTATCAGGGACTATATCCCCCATATTTTTACAAAGAAAAAGCTTATAAAAGGAATGCTAGTGCGTCTGTACCAGTAGATTCTTTAGAATTATCTCGTCTCATCTTAGAGGGACAGAATCGTTCATACGATAGTTTGCTATCTCATGCAACCGATCTGCACTTTTCTATTCTAGAAAAAGCCTTGCAAAAAAAGATTGGTATCAAAAAACTTACATCGGATTTGTTAATTACATTAGGTTTGCGAGAAAAAGACGGTGGATATACCAATGCTGGTGCACTTTTTGCAGACGAAAATGATTACCGAGGCATCGATTTAGTTAAATTTGGCGATAATATTAATGTCATGCTTGATCGCACTCAGGTGGAAAATGTTTCTATACTAAAGCTTTATCAGGATGCACTACAAAAATATCGTCAATATTATCAAAATGAAGTAATCGATGGTGCATATCGTAGGAAAATTGAGCAGATACCTGAAGAGGCATTCAGAGAAGCAATTGCTAATGCGATCGTTCATCGAACCTGGGATGTAAATGCACAGATTAAAGTAGCAATGTTTGATGATCGAATTGAAGTGACATCCCCAGGTGGATTGCCTAAAGGTTTAAGTAAAGAAGAATATTTAGCTGGCCAGCTTTCTATTTTGCGTAATCCAATTATTGCTAATATTTTCTTTAGATTAGGATTAATTGAGCAATTTGGTACAGGAATTCAAAGGATACTTGCTGCTTACGCTGATAGTAAAAGTCAACCTCAATTTTTAATTTACGAAAATTCCATTAAAATCATTTTGCCGGTAGTTAAGACAGAACTTCAAGGTGTCTCAAAAGATGGCAATGAGGTGTATACAATTTTACAAAATATGCCACTATCAAGCTCTAACATCAGTCAAGAGACTTCTTTTAGTAAAAATAAGGTTTTAAAACTTTTGGATGAATTAATTCAAAAAGGTTATGTAGTAAAGATAGGAAATGGTCGTGGCACAAGATATCGTCGATCAAAATAGAAAGAAACGTCTCTTTTATTTATAAGAGGCGTTTTTTCGTATATAATGGACCTGTATATGATTTTTAAAATTCAGAAGAGGTAGCTATGAACAAGGAAGAACTCCATCAATTATTGCACCCAATGAAGGTGATCGGGTTAGGTGGTAATCCCGCATTAAATGAAAAGATTGCTTCAATTTTGCATCAACCACTTATTGAAACTGCAGTTCATCACTTTAGCGATGGTGAAATTCAAGTTAATATTGGCGAAACTGTCAGAGGTTGCGATGTTTTCGTTATCCAATCTATCCAAGATCCAGTTAACGAAAACTTCATGGAACTTGAAATTGTTTTGGACGCACTTCACCGTGCTTCAGCTCACAGAATTAACGTAGTAGTTCCATACTTGGCATATTCACGTTCAGATACAAAGACTCGTTCACGTGAACCAATTACTGCTAAGCTTATTGCTAACTTGCTTCAATTAACTGGTATGGATCGTTTGATCACCGTTGATTTGCACGCTTCACAAATTCAAGGCTTCTACAATACTCCAGTAGATCACTTACACGCTATTCCACTTCTTGCACAATACTTTTTAGACAACGGTATTGCTACTAAGGAAGACGATGATATTGTTGTTGTTTCACCTGATCACTCAGGTGCTAAGCTTGCACGTAACTTCGGCCAATACTTCAATGCTCCTATTGCTATTGTTGACCAACGTGGTGCACGCTATGATACAGAAGTTCACGATATTATTGGGGATGTAAAGGATAAGAAGTGTATTATCGTTGATGATTTAATCGACACAGGTTCTCGTATTTCATCTTCAACTAAGTCAGTTTTAGCATCAGGTGCCAAGAAGGTTTATGTTGCTGCAACTCATGCACTTCTTTCTAAGAACGCAACTGAAGTAATTAACGAATTGCCAATTGAACAAATTGTTGTAACTGATACTATCAAGCATAATCGTTATCCAGATAGAATGGTTCGTATTTCTGTTGATCAACTTCTTGCATGCGGTATCGACTATGTTTACAACGATCGTTCAATTCACCAAATTTTTGATGAGCAAAATCGTTTAAAATAAAATATAATAATTAAGTTTATAAAAATAATCCTCATTGTTATAGTGAGGGTTATTTTTTGTTAATCAACCACAAAACATATAACTATTTATAAATAGCAATGATTGATATAATTGATTTGTGTTGTATAGATAGAACAGAGAAAGTTTGAGGAATAGAAATGGCACGACGGAAAAACATGAAGAGACGAAGAGTAATTCTTGGAAATACTTTTCATCTGATCAGAGAAAATGGAATGGATAATGTTTCTTTGCAAATGATTGCGGAAAAATCAGGCATTTCCAAATCCCTGTTGCAATCATATTATCCGCATAAAGCCAAATTAACTAATGATATTATTCGTAATTTATTTAATACATTAGGGGAACAAGTAAATAATTACGATATGGCTAATAGCAATGCACTATATGCTAGAACCAAGGCTTTTATTTATACAATTGCCATTTTGGGAATGCACGATGAAGGTTTGGATCGAATTATTTCTGAAGCCTTCATCAGTAATGCTTCCTTAGATAATTGGGGCATCATGCTTAATGATTGGATCAAGGAAAATCATTTGTTTGATGATATTGATGTTGATGAAGCTAAACTAGAAACAGGAATTGCATTTGTAACAAGTGGAATTGGTCGCTTGTATCATGATCGCAAAAAGCATCATTTATCAGCAGAAGAACTTGCTGATTATGCGACTAGTGCGTTAATGTATAGTTTCTTACGTTGTTCTTCTAGTGAAATTGAACAAGCACTAAAAGATGGACACGATATTATTGAAACAACTGATATGGAAGCAGTTCACCGAGCAATTGATACAATGTTTGATGAAGGTAAAGAAATTTTCAGCTAAAGGGGAATCGTCATGGTTGAAGGCAAAAGAGCTGATTTGCGACGAATAGGACAGGAGCAAAACACGCAATATAAGAGAACGTTAGCATTTGTAATCTTTTTAATTGCTTCACTGTCTCTAATAACAGCTACTTTTCTAAATCCACTTTTTATGAAAAAGCAAATTAGAACTAGTTATAATGAAGCGGTAGTTGTAAGACAGGTGAATAAAGGCTTTAATTCATTAGCTGATCTTGTTGGTGCAAGCAGTGTAGATAACTCAAATTTGCTTGCTAGTGCGCAAACCCAACCCATTGCTGACCATGTAATTGATTATTCTCTAGGAATTCACTGGATTAAGGTTAATAATTCTAAACTCGCTAATCAAATCTTAACGGATATTGATAAAGGAATAGATAAAGGATCTTCAAGTGGTGCACAAGAAGTTAACAGTAAGTTGAAAAAGCAAAAATCGAATGCACTATATGCGATTATTAGAGCATTTAATCTAAATATAGTTACCTTAGGAGCCAATATTGCAGGATTATTGTTTATAGTGAACATTATTATTATCATTGTGACGATAATTTCGATGATTTCATTATTAAGTGATATGAAAACTAAATCTACTGTTCGTATGCTTATCCATGATATCGCCGCAGCAGGAATGTGGGCCGGTTTTTGGTTAATTCTTATTTTTGGATTAATGGCCATAGTGCCCGTTATTTTTGATGTTGACAATATTGAATTTGGCTTTTTATTGGAGATAGGCAGCAGCGTATTTTTAGATTATGTAATTACTGGTGTAATCATTTATGTTATTTGTGCTATTCCATGGCAAGCAACAGCAGCTAAATAAAATTTCAGAAAACGTAATCATTCAAGGATGGTTACGTTTTTTCTTGCAAAAAAATTAATTTTTACGTACAATTAAAAAATAATTAATAAATTTTTATATATTTAACGAAAGAGCTAGGCGAGTTACATGAAAAAAGCAAAGATTATTTTTCTTGCTTTCATAACACTGATTTCAACTCTTTTTTTGTTTAATCAGTCAGTTTCTGCAGCCAAAAAAGTAGAAGATGGCACAGTAATGAAGAAGATTAAACAATCTAAAGAATTAGTGGTGGGTACTTCAGCTGATTATCCCCCACTTGAATTTACAATCAGTGTAGGTGGCAATACAAAATACGTAGGGGTCGATATAGAATTAGCTAAGGATATTGCAAAAGATCTACATGCAAAGCTAGTCATTAAGAATATGAGTTTTGATTCTCTACTTGTAGCACTTGAAACAGGAAAGGTAGACATGGTTATTTCAGCTATGACACCTAATCCTGAAAGAAAAAAGAGTGTGGATTTCTCAAAAATTTACTACAAGCCGAGTGGTGAATATTTCTTAATCAATAAACGTGATCAAGCTAAATATAAGAAAATTAAAGACTTTGCTGGTCAAACCGTTGGTGCACAGACGGGTAGTATTCAATATCAATTAATTCAATCACAAATGAAAAAGTCCAAGGCAAAAGGACTGGGTAAAATTAATAACTTAGTTTTGGCATTAAAATCAGGCAAGATGTCTGGTGTTGTTATGGAAGAGTTGACTGCTAAAGCTTATGCCAAAAATGATAATAGTTTGATGGCAGTTAGAAGTGATTTGCGTGAAGAACAGGCAGGTAACGCCGTGGCTGTTGCTAAAGGTCAACCTGGCTTAATTAGAGCAGTTAACAAGACTATAAATCGGGTTGAAAAGAAAAACTTAATTAATAAAGAATATTTACCTGAAGCTGCTAAGTATATGAAAACTGCGCAAAAGAGTAACACAATGGCCAAATATGCCCCATACTTTGTTAAAGGTATTGGCTACACAATTGTAATTACTATCTTTTCAGTTTTAATCGGTATTATCTTAGGGATGCTTCTTGCACTTATGCGTTTATCTAAGAATAAATTATTACATGGTATAGCAGTTTGCTACATTGAATTTATTCGTGGTACTCCGCAAATGGTTCAAATTTTATTCGTTTACTTCGGTGTTGGGACTCTTATTTCTAATTTATCCGCACTTGTTGCTGGTATTATTGCTATTGGACTTAATTCAGGTGCGTATGTTGCTGAAGATATTAGATCAGGTATTGCATCTGTTGCTAAAGGGCAAACAGAGGCTGCTAGATCATTAGGTTTGAGTCAAGCTAAGGCATATCGCTATGTTGTTATTCCCCAAGCATTGAAGAATATTTGGCCGGCCCTTGGTAACGAGTTTATTACTTTATTAAAGGACAGTTCCTTGGTTTCAGTAATCGGAGTAACGGAGTTAATGTACCAAACTGAATTGATCCAAACTTCAACTTACCGTGGTGTTTTACCATTATTCATTGCGATGATTATTTACTTCATCATGACGTTTACTTTAACTAGATTACTTAATTATTTCGAAAGACGGATGAAACATAATGACTAAAATGCTAGATATTCAACATCTGAAGAAGAATTTTGGAAAAAACGAAGTTTTAAAGGATATTTCAGCTTCAGTAGACAAAGGACAGGTAATTTGTATTATTGGTCCATCAGGATCAGGGAAGAGTACACTGTTGCGTTGTCTTAACGTGCTTGAACATCCAACGGCTGGAAAAATTGTTTTTGATGGCACTGATTTAGCTAGTTTAAAGGATGGTAAGGAGCTTGATCAATTACGAGAAAAGATGGGAATGGTTTTCCAAAACTTTAATCTTTTCCCTAATATGAATGTGATCGAGAACATTAAACTTGCACCTATGAAAGTAAAGGGTGTAGATGAAGCGTCTGCTGAAGAAAAAGGAATGGCATTACTTGAAAAGGTAGGATTAGTTGATCGAGCTAAACAGTTTCCAAGTAGTTTGTCAGGGGGGCAACAACAACGTGTAGCTATTGCTAGAGCTTTAGCAATGGATCCAGAAGTAATGCTTTTTGATGAACCAACAAGTGCTCTTGATCCTGAAATGGTAGGCGAAGTTTTGAAAACTATGCAAGATTTGGCTAATTCTGGAATGACAATGGTTATTGTGACCCATGAAATGGGGTTTGCTAGAGAAGTAGCCGATGAAGTTTGGTTTATGGCAGATGGCTATTTACAAGAAAAAGGCACACCTGAACAAATTTTTGAACATCCAAAAAGTGATAGAGCAAAAGACTTTTTATCCAAAGTTTTATAAAAGTAAAAGCAACTATTGTGAATTTGTCAATAGTTGCTTTTTATTTCAATTTATTGTGGCGATGTTTTGCAATGCGTACTGTTTTATAAAAAAATTTTGATTCCATCCCTTTTTAGTGAGGGTATTAATTATGATATTAGTGTTAGAAGCAGTAGTGGATTTTGGAATAATTACAGCACGCAAAATTTTATTTTGTAGTAAGAGTGGTGATTGGACATTCGTCATATTACTCAAAGATGCAGTTGGTTTATTGGCAATATTTTTAGTAGCAGTTGCATAATTAGTTGTATCATTGGTGGCATCTTGTTTGAATAATTTAAATGTATATTTATACACTCCTTGAATATTTATTTCATATTCATGACCTGGAATAATTTGAGTTTTACCGGGTGAGTAAGTAAGGAGTGTCTTAAAATTACCATAACCACTTGAACTATAATTTTTTACGTTTACACCAGAAGTAACTGTATTAGTATCTAAATCAGTAATTGTAATTGAATGAATAGACTTAATGGTTTTATCTGATAAGTAAATTGACCAGACAATGTTTTTTCCTTTAGCAAGCTCAAAAGGAAAAAGACGGATACTTGGGTAAGTTACGATTGGTTGACTGGCTACATGAAACATGTCATTAGCGTTTAAAACTTTTTGAACAGAATATCGATATCCATTATTACCATAAGCAGCGCCAATTCCAGTGTTAGTTAATCTAGTTGAAAGAATCCATGCGCGGTGTCCAGTATCTGAGCCAGTTAAATTATAATGATCTGTGATTAAATCAGTAATTACATCACCTGCAGATTGCGGAGATACGTTAAAATTTAAATTGGAAGTTTCAGAAGTATCTTTAGCCAATTTCCAGATAGATTTTGAAATATAATTTGGTCTTTTTTCGCTAGGCAGACCATGTTGATTTATAAAAGGATTTGCATTAACAGCTGCCATGACCGCTGCAGTTTTTTGAGCATTACTATTTAAAATTTTAGTAGTGGTAACTGCGGGCAAGTTAAAAATAGAGCGGTAATAATTGATATAATCAATCTGCGTTTGAATGTATTTAGAATTCAAACTACCAGCATTAAATTTTTTACTTAAATGTGGTTTTTTAGCGTAAATATTTAAATTGTCATAATTAGTTTTGTCTAGTGCTGCATATTCTTTTTGAAAATTGTGTATTTCGTTAATTTCTTGTGTAGTAAAAGTTGCTGCAGAAGTAGTTTGACTGGCAAAGGATGTAAGAAATATTGCAATGGCAGTCGCAATGGAGAATTTTTTGGTAAACATATTTAACTCCCTTCTAGTGCTACATTAATCCATTTAATTAATTATAAAACATAATGAAAAGGCTTTAGTTAAAAATATTCTACTATTTTGAGTTTTTCTGGTATTCTTTGCGTATAATTAAGGATTGGAACATTTAAAAGAGGTATAAAACAATGACTAAAAAAATACAAGTCGGATTAATTTTTGGTGGTAACTCATCAGAATATGAAGTATCAATCGTTTCAGGTCATAATATTTATAAGGCAATTGATAAAGATAAATTTGATGTACATCCAATTTGGATTACTAATGAAGGATACTTTGCAAGTGAAGAAGAAAGCTTCAAAGTCTTAGAAGATCCTTCGTATCAAGTGGAAAATCCACATAAGGTAAATAATATTTCAAATATTATTGAATTGAAGAATTTACCAGAGATTGATGTATTCTTCCCAATTGTTCACGGTAATTTAGGTGAAGATGGGGTCTTACAAGGATTGTTCCGCTTGATGAACAAGCCATTTGTAGGTGACGATGTCTTAGCTGCAGCTGCAACTATGGATAAGGAATTTACCAAGATTTTAGCTCAAAGAGTTGGTGTTCCAGTAGCTGATTGGATTTCAATCAAGCGTTTTGAATACGATGATAAGAATAATGATAAACTTAATTATGAAAAAGTAGCTGAAAAGCTTGGTCATGATATGTTTGTAAAACCATCTAACCAAGGTTCATCAGTTGGCGTTAACCATGTAACTAATGCTGAAGAATATGCTGCAGCATTAGAAGAAGCATTCAAGTACGATGATAAGGTTTTAGTTGAAGAAACTGTTCCTGGCACCGAAGTTGAAACTGCTGTCCTTGGCAACGATAAGCCAATTGTAGCAGGTGTTGGACAAATCACCAATGCAAAAGGCTCATTCTATACTTACGAAAATAAGTATGATGATAATTCAACTTCTAAGTTGCAAATTCCTGCAGATTTACCACAGGATATTGTTGATACTGTCAGAGAAAATGCTCGGAAGGTTTACGAAATTACTGAATGTAGTGGTATGGCAAGAATTGATTCTATGCTTACTCCAGATGGTAAAGTAGTATTAACTGAAGTGAATGCACTTCCTGGTTTTACTAATATCAGTATGTATCCTAAGTTATTCGAAGAAGCTGGTATTCCTTACACTGAATTGATTACTCGCTTAATCCAAGCAGGTATGGATCGTTTTGACCACAAGAAGACATTGCTTCACAAGCATGATTAAACGCCGAATTTTTGTAGAGGTAGATTTTAATGACAACTAGCAAGCATGATTTTGAAGAATTAGCTGCACCTAAGGCAGCTGCACAAGAATTAGGTATTAGTGTTGCCACATTGAGAAAGTATTCTCTAATCGTGGAAAAAGTAACAGGCAATGCGGATTACTTTGCCCGTACTAAGCAAAAGGCACGTTTATATCATCAAAAGGATATTGATGACTTAAAGGCATTTCACCGATTATCTAAAAATAGTGGGTTAACTTTGCAAGAAGCAGCTCGTCAAATTTATGCAGTTAGTGAGAAAAAAGTAGATAATACTGAAGAAAATAAAAATAAAACCACGTACACGAGTACTGATATGATGGATACTCAAGAAGTGGTTAAACTTCTCAATACTTTGCAACAAACTATCTCAAAACAAAATGACGCAATTAGTTCTTTGCAAAAACAATTAAATGTAATTCAAAAACAAAATCAAGATTTAATTGAAGCACAAAAGCAATTATCTGCTCCAGATAATACTGATAAGATAGCTGCTTTACCTGATATTTCAGGTATCGTGAGTGCAGATGAAAAAGAGAAGAATGTTGAAGAAAAACGTGAAGAAGTAAAAAAAGACATGCATAAGAGTCAAGATGAAATGCGTGACGAAATTATTTCTAAAGCAAAAGAAAATGCTAAAAAGCGTGCAACTGCAAACGTTCATCGCACTTTGGAAGATATGCAGCTTTCAACTCCAAAAGAGCATTGGTGGCAAAGAATTTTTAAATTTTAAACAAAAAAGTTAAGAATTGAAAGGTGACCTAACATTGGGTCACCTTTTGTTTTACAGTAAAGCTATATATAAATTTAGGAAGTTGTTGTAATGAATTTTAAATGGAAAAAGAAATACACTGCAGCAATTATCGTTGCGATAGTTGGCGCCGTGTTAACAGTATTAACGTATTTTGCAACAGACATTTATCAAAAGGACGAGGTTGCACTAATTACCGATGATAAGATCAAAGATACGTTAATTGAGAAGAATGAAGATGTCTATAAAAATCAAGATCAAACTAGACAGCAGATATTACATTTGAAGATTTTATCTGGTAAACATAAGGGGGAGACGTATACTACTAAAAATGTATATTATCCTTCACAATTAACTACGCAGAAGTACCATGCTCACCAGAGAATTTTTGTTAATATCAAAAAGGGAGATCCAGCAATTGTTAATCCTAAACGTGATTGGGTATTAGTGTTAGTGGTTACGATCACATTAGCTTTAATGGTGACAATTTCTGGTAAACATTCGATTGCGTTAGTAATTTCGATGGCAATTAGTTGGGTGCTTTTTTACTTGATAATAGTTTGGGACGTTCATTTAAATGGGTCACACATTATTTTGTTATTCGGTCTTGCAGATATTATTTTTTCATTCTTTAGTCTATTAATTGTGCAAGGATTTAATAAAAAGATGCTAGTAACTTGGCTAGCAACCCTTTTAGGAGTATTTGTTTCATTTGCGCTTTGCTATGTAATTATGAAGTTAACTGGTGAGTCTGAAATGAAATATGAAACCGGTGATTATGCAACGCAAGATCCACGTGGTTTATTTTTGGCGCAAACCCTAATTGGAATTTTAGGTGCTGTAATGGATGAAGCTACAGATATTGTTTCTAGTTTGTATGAATTGATCCAAACTAAGAAAGATATCACGATGAAGCAGTTAGTACAAAGTGGTCGTACAATGGGACAAGAAATTATGGGACCACTTATTAATGTATTAGTCTTAATCTTTATTGCGGGTGCTTTACCCGAAACAATTTTATATTTACGCGATAATAATACTCTGGCTTCAACGTTTGGTTTCACATTATCACTTGGAGCTACTCAAAGTGTAATTTCGGCGATCGGAATAGTTCTAACTGTAATTTTTGCAACGGGATGTAGCTTATTCTTTATAAAGGATAGAGATTGGAAGAGCTTATTTAAAAAAGAAGGTGAGAATAAATGAGTACCTTAATGGCCCTAATTATTGTTTTGGCAATATTAATGACAATCGTAGGTGGCGAGACTGGAATTCGAAGTTTCTTTAGTGTTTTGATTAATACTTTGCTATTAATTTTGGTAGCGATGTTAATTTCATGGGGCATAAATATTGCTGTCTTAACTTTAATTTTTATTCCATTGAAATTAGTGACGATCATTTTCTTGGGAACGCATGATTATACCGTAGCTAAGAACTCATTTTATTCTAGTTTCTTGGTGTGTTTGATAGTTAGTTTATTTATTTGGGGATGCCAATATTTAGCACAAGCTGCAGGCCTAGGACCAGAAGCTGGAGAATTGTTAGTTGGTTTATCACAAATGCCCGGATTAAGTTATCCGATGATTGCAGTAACAGTAGCCATCTTTTCAACTTTAGGTGCAATTGCAGAAGCAGCGGTTGCGATGAGTTCAGGTTTGCTTGAAATAAAAAAGCATAATCCTAATATTAGTGAAGAAGAATTAATGGCTAGTGGAACGACAATTGGTAACGATGTTTTGGGTACTGCAATGAACACTATCTTATTTGGGATGTTTGGCAGCTTTTTGTCATTATTTCTATGGTATTTCCGTTTGGGATATACTCCAGGTGAAGTAGTTAATGAAAAACTTTTTGTTAATGAAGCATTAATTATCATGTATTCGTTAATTGGCGTTATATTAACAGTACCGTTATCTTCATTTATGTTATCTAGAGGAATGAGCAAGAAGGGAGTAAAAAATGAAAATAGAAAATCTGACACTAACTAACTTTAATGATCGCCAATATAAGGTACATACTTATATTTTGGAGCAAAATCCAGAGTTGGTAGAACAAAAAAGGCCTTTGGCTATCGTAGTTCCTGGTGGCAGTTTTGAGCATTTATCTAAAAGAGAAGGCGAACCAGTTGCATTAGCTTTTAATAATCAGGGATTTAACAGTGTTGTCATGGAATATAACTTAGTACATGATGAAGGAAAGATTTATCCAGATGCGGGTCTTGATGTTTTAACTACAGTAAAATATTTTAGAGATCGTGCAGATGAATATCATTTGGATCCTGAACGCATTTTAACGATTGGCTTCTCGGCTGGTGGACATGTAGTTAGTGTGGCTAACAATATGGCGATTGATCCAGAATATCAAGAAAAGTATGGCTTCAAGAAAGACGATGTATTACCTAATAAATCAATTTTGGGCTATCCATTGATTAATATTGAGAAGATTGGATTTCCTATTCCAAAAGATCAAATGGATAAGATGCCTAGTGAGAAGAAAATTCTTGATAGTGCATTAGGAGTTACACGTGAAACACCAGACACATTTATTTTTCAAGCTTGGGATGACCCTGTTGTCCTGACTGGTAATTCAATTGAATATCTGGCAGCGTTAAATAAGAATAAGGTGTCAGCTGAGGCACATTTATTTAATCACGGTTATCATGGCTTCTCTTTAGCACGCCACAATGTACAAACTAAGGGACGCGAATGGCAAGAAAATCCGCATGCAGCTCATTGGTTCAATTTAGCGATGGAATGGCTGAAGAGCGAATGGGGCGAATAAAAAGAAGATCTTAATCAGACACGAGAGTGTTGATTAAGATCTTTTTCAGATATTGTTTTTATTTTTATGATGTCTTTGAATTAGTGAATTCATCCAACTAACAAGGTAAAACAAAGTTATTAGGATAAACTGAGCATCAATTGAGTAGGCGAACAATTTGAAGTTAAGAACTAAAGTGATAATTAGCCAAACACAATAAATTGCTTCAATGGGTAAAATAATGTGGTTAATTTTGCGATTTTTAAGAATTGTGTGATAGATATCATGCATATTGCTCACCACCAAATTTTAATTTTATAATGGCCAGCTAGTGATAGACCATTTAGCAGGAACGCCTAATAGCCAATGACCATTATTAAACATAGCAATATGATTGCTATCTAATGTAATAACTGAAATGATGGCTATAATTGTAATTAATAAAATCATAGCCAAGATTGCTTTCTTTCTATTTACGGACATAATTTTGCCTTATTTGTAAAAACTAATTTAAGATTACCGGCAATGTATAAATCATAATAAGAACCTCGTTTCTTGTAGCTCAAGTTACGATATAAATTATTAATCAAGTTGGCAGTTATATTCGCATTTTTGCATAAAAGGGATGCAATTTTATATATGCAACTAATAGGGTAAATTTTGTGCGAGACTAGCTAACCCATTGGTACTTAGAATGTTTTTTATGTTTTTAGCTTGATCAAAATTAGAACTAAATAAGTATTTGTAATATTTAATCAAAAGTTTATAGATAAAAAGCTCTGGTGTTGCAGGTAATTTATCTAGAAGCGCAAAAGCTTTATTAGCCTGTATTTTATTTCTGTTTTGGTAACAAACGTATAAATAATTGATACAGATGCCACTGATTATATCTTGAACTAAAAAATCTTGGTCTTGTATATTTTTATAACGTTTAAAAATAGAATTCATTAATAAAGAAATTTGATCGAAATCAAAGATTAACATAGATTGCTCTAACAGGTGAAGTGTAGTTGTACTTTCCGTCCAATTGTCTCGCTTGATAAATTCAGTAATGATCTGTTTCTTAAGATTGGGATCAATTTGCTTTTCTTTTTGCTCTAAATGCATTATTGCAAGGCTAGTTCTCAGTTTTAGATCCTGAGCATTATGCAATTTGTTTATTTCCTTAAGTAAAGTTTTCAACTCAGCAACATTATTGTCGTAGTATGCCGTCATTACTTTCGTAGATAAAAGACTCTGTGGAGTATTTTCATCATCACTGTTGTAGTCTGGCAGAATGTCATTAATAAAGTCTGCTACGTTGATATGATTAGATGTTAGTAGCAACAATGCAGTAGATAAATTTATTTCCTGTGTTCCGTTTTCTATCCTGGAATATTGAGATGGAGAAATAATGTTTTTTATAATTTTTTGGGGGATAAATTTAAGTCTTGTCTATATTTTCGTAATGCTTCTGATATCTTCATTTGTTTTGCTTTCTAAGTAATAAAATTCAACTTAGAATAGTTTAGTTTAATATTTTGATGAAGTACAAAAAAGGTTCTCATCTACGAGAACCTTTTTCGTTTATCTAATTAATTTTGTTTGCTAATCTTTCTTCTCTCTAAAGAAGATAACTTCCTTAGCTGCCACAAATGGGCCAGATGACTTATAAACCTTTAATCTGATTGCCTTAGCTTCGACATCCCTCAAGCCAACAACCTTATTCTTGCTGTCAGACTTCCAAGTAAGTCGTTCGCCATAAGGCTTAAAGGTAATGCCATCCATTGAGGTTTCAACACTGACTTCAACAGGATCACCCTGATGATCGATCTTTCTAGGTACCCAAACCATACGACTTAATTGCTCTAAATGATCAAACTTGAAGTTTAATTCAAGTGGCTTGTCTTCACTTACGCCGTTAATAGTTTCCCATTCGCTGGCAAGCTTTAGATCAGTCAAATATTCAATTGGATGATCTTTTTGACTGGTTAAACTACTGGTGACATGGATATTACTGATGGCGTAATTCATTGGATCCGGTTTGGTAATTACACCAAATGGTTCTGACCATTCAGAAACTTTATTACCAGCAACATATCTCAAGCGTAAAGTGTAGCGAGTATTTGGCACTAATTCGTGGAAGGTAAATGAGCTACCATCAATGCCATCATGCAAAATGCCGTTAACTTCAATTTGGACCTTATCGGTTAATTGTGGCCAAACAACAGTTAATGAATGTGAACTTATCTTATCAGGATCAACCATTGGCTGCTTTGGTGAGTGAAGCAACGAATCAGTAATTGCGTGAACCAAAGTTTCATTACCATATCTGAAGTTACGGATAGTGATCTCAATCTTTGAATCAGTAATATCCCGTTTAGCCAATTTAATTTGTAAAGCTGTTTGCTTCTTTTCTTGATATTGATCAAATTCAGGCATCCAGCTGTAGTTGGTATTAAAGAAGAAACCTTCTTTTGCATGTGCGAATGTATCAACAGTGCCATATTCTTGCATATTGACAACTTGATCATTAATCTTAACAGTTAAACCATCAGGGTAACCATCACACATAATATTTAGATTAGTGGTGTTTTCAGTTTGGAAAGTACTGAAATCACCTTGAGTTGGATCAATGGTAATAGTTAACTTGCTTGCTTCAAGATCACTAGTAATCTGCGTTTCTACATGATTTCTAGAATAATCATTGTAGCCATTATCATCGTAAGTAACCATTTTGCTACGTCCTTGTGGGTAAAGAACGTAATTACGATCACCTAAGTCAAAGATTGATCCGCCACGTACAAAGACAGGTAAATGCCAAGACGGGTAAGACTGTTTGTTATAAACGCGGCCACCTAAGAACTTTTTACCATCGAATAAATCGATCCACATGGTACGGTGATTTGGTAAGTAAAGATTGTCTTTTCTTGAATTCCCATTACCATCTTCTCGGCCGTTTACGATTGGTGAAATGAGCAAGTTAGGACCAAGCATGAATTCGTGACCAACTTGTGGTGTGTAATTGATTTGCTCATGAGGAAATTCTAAAAATAATGGTCTCATGATAGGTTCACCAACTTGTGCACGATAGATGAGCGTATACATGTAAGTTTGAAGTTGTTCACGGAGCTTTAGATATGCGCGGTTAATCTTGGTCATCTTGCTGTTATAAGCAAATGGCGTTTTACTAAAATTGCCTTGATCGTCAAGATTGAAAAGAATAGGCGTGAATGCCTTCCATTCAAAATCACGGATACTAATTTGAGCATTACCTCCACCAACAGTTCCGTCAACTGCACTACCAACTAATGGTTGACCAGATAAACTTGCACCTAAAAAGCCGGCAACTTGAGTTGGAATATTTTCCCAATTACCACCAATATCGCCAAAGGCCAACATTATTCTGTTTTGACTACCGGCAATACCTGTATTTGAAAAAATAAGTGGACGTTTACGTTTTAAATTATCACGTAAGATCAGCGAGTCATTTTTAAGTGTTTTAGGATCACTAGTATCAGTTTGAATAAAAGTAGTGTCGGGAGCAGTCTTTGGCGTTTCGTCACAGCTCCAAACGCCAGCATTAACTTCTCTTGACGCAGCATAATCGCTAAAACTGGTCATTTGCTCGGCATCAACATCTTGGATATTGTAGTTGGGTACAATCCAGCGTAGTTTGAAATGTTGCTTTTGATAACGATCAATCATTGCACGAGCGGAGAATTGATATTCTTCCTCACCATTTAATGATGCCTTACCATTAGCATTTTCCGGATTAGTAGTTCTGGTGTAATAGTTTCCATCTTCAAACATAGTGGCGTTGCGTTCTTTAGCTTCACCAGGTTGCCATAGGGTAGTCAAAAAGTTGCCGACATGTCCCAAGCCCAATGCATATTTAGGTGGCATTAATGGCTTACCGGTTAGAACATAATATTTTTCCAAAATATCTTTAGGAGAGTTACCCAAAAGATAGAATGTATCAAATATTTGAGAGTCATGACGTAAGATTACGGCATCTTCATCTTTTTTGCCAAAATCATATTGACCAGGGGCAGTAGTATTTCTTAATTCACCAAAGCCGGAATTTGCCCAGAAAAATGGAACTTGTGTTAATACGCCACCTTTACCAGTAATTTTGTCACGTTTAATATCAATGATTTGACCCTTGTGGCTGAAGTAGCCATTTTGCATCCCACCACCGAAATAAAATTCATTTTTATGTTGCTTTAAGATTTCGGTAGTTTGATTTTGATCTAGTTCAAGCGGACTAAGCTGAACAACGCGGTTACGGTGTAAAGTCTCATCAAAAATATTCATTACTGCTGGTTTTTGCCAAAAGATTAATTGGTAATTACCAGATTGAATAATCAAAGAATCGCTTGTAGCTTTAGGCTTGGATTTTTCAAAATAACTATTATCAAATTGTGTTAGGTCAACAAAAGAGGAGTGATTTTCGTCGAATTCCTTAGCCGGATCAAGAAAATAACGGAATATTCCTTCAGCTAAAATATAAAGACGAGCAACTTCTCCGGTGGAATAGTGGAGTTCATAATAATGATCGCGTTTATTGGCACCGATAAGCTGACCTAATTGGTGTCTTTCTATTTGCGTATTTTGTGTCATATTGCTTTCTTCCTAATTAAACTTGTTAACATCTATTATAGCGAAAAAATGAAAACTTTTTGAGCAAATATATTTAAACTGGTATTGACCAATTTTATTAGCTATAATGATAATATTGAAAGCGAATTTTTATTAAAAAAGAGAGAAGAAAAATTATGACTTATTACATTCATGCAGATAAATTTTTCCTAGAAAATAGAACTGAAAACGGGGGCTATCTTGAAGTTCAAGATGACGGTAAATTTGGCTTTTTCTATCCTGAAACTAAAAAGCCAGAGGGAAAAATCCTCGACTACAAAGGTAAGTGGATTGCACCAGGATTAGTTGATACACATATTCATGGCTCTCTTCGTGAAGATGTAATGAAGAGTGACTGGGAAGGAATCGATAAGATTTCTCAAGGTTTGCTTAGTGCAGGTGTAACTTCATGGCTTCCAACTACAATTACGGCTGATAGTGATACTTTAACTAGAATTTGTAAGATGTTTGCAGATCACCAAGGTCAAGAAACTGGGGCAAAAATTCAAGGAATTCACTTTGAAGGCCCCTTCTTTACTGAAGAGCATGCCGGTGCTGAAAATCCTAAATATATGATGGATCCGGATATTAATGTCTTTAACAAATGGCGTGATGCTTCGAATGGCATGCTTTGCAAGGTTTCTATGGCACCTGAAAGAAAAGGTTCCAAAGAATTTATTCGTGAAGCTGTAAAAGAAGGCGTAGTTATTGCATTGGGTCACTCAAGTGCCACTTTTAAAGAAGCTGTCGAAGGTGTTGAAGCAGGTGCAACGATGTTTACGCATACTTTTAACGGGATGCCAGATCCAAGTCATCATACGCCATCAATTTCAAATGCTGCAATGGCTTTGAATAATGTAACTGATGAATTAATTTGTGACGGCCACCACGTTCAACCATCAATGGCTAAAGCATTAATTAATGCAGTTGGTCCAGAGCACATTGCTTTGATTACTGACTGTATGGAAGCCGGGATGATGCCAGACGGCGACTACATGTTAGGGGAACTTCCAGTTTATGTAAAAGATGGTATGGCTCGCCTTAAGGATGGCGATAATTTAGCAGGTTCAATTTTACAATTAAAACAGGCAATTAAGAATGTTGTTGATTGGAATATTGTAACTCCAGAAAAAGCTGTGCTGATGGCTAGTTACGTTCCTGCTAAGAGTGCTCATATTTTGGATAAGTGCGGTACTATTGCACCTGACAAGGATGCTGATTTCTTGATCTTGAATCCAGATATGACGCTTAGTGAGACTTACATGAATGGTGAATCAAGATACAAAGCTTAATGATGATAAAAATACCGTTAAAAAAGGTAACGGTATTTTTTATTATCATTCTATGTAAGCGTTTTTACTTTTTGGAAAAATTGTGGTATATTATTTGTGTAAAGAAAAATATTACTAGATGAAAGGTTTGTGATACCAATGGGCATCGTAAATTGAACCAGTAATATGGTTTCACCAAATGACTAAATATTTAATATAAGTGGCCCGGACCTTGTGAGGTGGGTGTGAAATAAGAATACATGATAGTCATTTGAAGAAAATATTAGCAATAGTATGTATATAGAAAGATATTTATACATGATAAATTCTATTAAAAAATGACCCTTCGCACTTATATACTGCGAAGGATCATTTTTTTGGCTCTATTTTTTAATATACAGCACCATCATAGAAGTTAAAGCGTGGCTTATTGAAGTCGAAGTCCTTCAATTCGCTGATCTTAATAGCGTTATCGCATACACCCCAACTCATCAAGTTGATAGGCTTACCGTAATCTTCATCAGGAATAACGAGTAAGATATATTTGCCTTGTGACAATGCGTAGCCAAGTTCCATACCAAGACCAACATCTTCTTCTTCAGGTAAGTAAACCCCTAACATAATATCTGAAGATTTGATACCAATTAAGTCGTTGTGATAAGTAGCAGATGCCCATTCAATATCGTGTAAGTATTCAGGATGTTCATCAACACGAATATCTTTATATTGATTTTCAAGTGGAACATAACTATTTTCTAAATCAACAGTAGGGTTTTGTTTTAAAGCTTCCATAGCTGCTTTATAAGCCTTATTTTGTTTTTCATTAAACCAACCAGCGCCAAAATATAAAGTTTTTGTTTTTGCCATCATTTTTCTCCCTTTAAAAAATCATTTAGTTTAACTTTAACATCTTTTGGGTTGAAAAAAACGTCTTGTTAACTTATGGTGAAAATGTTAATTCCACATTAGAGAGGAAAATCCAATGACTAATTCAAAAAAATTTTTTGTGCCTGATGCTGTGTTTGTAGTAGATCAATTTGACCAAGATCAAGTTCTTAAAGTGATTTATGATAAATTGCTTGAACTAGGATATGTAAAAGGTGATTTCTTATCCCACATTATTGAAAGAGAGCATAACTTTCCAACAGGATTAGATACTGATACCTTAGGTAAAGATATCCCTAATATTGCGATTCCTCATACAGAAGGTGAGTTTGTGAATACTCGTCTTATTGTTCCGGTTGCATTAAAAAATCCGGTTATTTTTTATAATATGATCAAACCGGATGAAACACTAGAAGTGAAATTTTTATTTATGCTTTTGGGCAATAATCCAGATGGGCAGGCTAGTTTATTGGCTAGTGTAATGCGCTTTTTAGCTAACACGCCAGCAAATGAATTACGAGAAGTGTTTAACTTTACGAATTCCGAAGCAATATATGAATTTTTAGAACAAAAATTTGTTAAATAAAAAAGAAGACTATTATTAATCTTCAAGGTAAATATTACGTAATTTCATGATATCGGCACTTGAAAGTTTCATCACATCACGTAAATAATTATGGATACTGCCGTAATCATCATTGATAATCTTTACTGCGTGGTCAATGTATTCAGCGCGAACGCTTTGAATATCACGGATTGATTGAAGCACATTTTCGTTACGACCATTTTGACGTGCATGTTCAACCATGCTTTCGACAAATTCTTTAGTAGTAATATTGGTTAAAAGATAATCTTTTTTAATTGTGTTAAATGGAACACCCAATGCGCTAAGGATGAGAAGTGCACCGAATCCGGTTCTGTCTTTACCAGCGGTACAGTGGAAAATTACGCTTTCACCTTCGACATCATTTTTAAGCAATACATCGAAGAACTTGCGGTATGCTTTTTGTGCAGATTCACTTTCGATCATGTCTTCGTAAGCGTAATGCATATGGTTAAAGCCGAAGTCCGCATCATCGCTAGCTTGTGTATTTAAGTCATTGATACTTTTTGATGAATTAGTTAAGTCTTCACTGAAGACAGGATCATAAATATATTCAACGCCATCTGGAACACGATCAGGTTGTCTTTCAACTTCTTCTTCACTTCTGAAGTCAACGTCGTATTTTACACCGTAATCAGTTAAAAATTGTTTATCAAAAGGTGAAAGATCAGCTAAATTACCCGTTCTAAGTAATTTGTGCATTTTGATCTTTTTGCCAGAGTTGGTTTCATACCCTCCAAGTTCGCGGAAGTTACGTCCACTAGTTACGCCAATTAATTGGTTGGTTAATTTTTTAGTCAAAAAATTCTCCCCTTTCTTTATTTATTACTATCAAAAATATTCTAACAGCAAAAATCAAAGCAAACAATTATTTAAGGAAGTAACGGCTTATAAAATTATGTTAAAATAAGAATTAAGTATTAGTGCAATTTAATAGGAGATGATAAAACGTGGCAAAAGAAAGTATTTTAGTTCCAGTAGATGGTTCAGAATCAGCTGAAAGAGCTTTTGATAAAGCTGTTCGTGTAGGCTTAAGAGATGGCGCACATGTTGATGTATTGAATGTT